>ENA-OWPA01000632-OWPA01000632.1-bioreactor-metagenome-genome-assembly--contig:-NODE-632-length-40985-cov-9.746309_pt1 | contig 40985 bp, 38 predicted proteins | sample MGYA00238139_ERZ651803 | MGnify/ENA primary metagenome ERZ651803 (study PRJEB26909, sample SAMN07631231) | bioreactor metagenome | isolation source: Switchgrass digestor | place: USA: Dartmouth... | reverse complement strand
GTTGGGCTGTTCGCCCATTAAAGCGGCACGCGAGCTGGGTTCAGAACGTCGTGAGACAGTTCGGTCCCTATCCGTCGTGGGCGTAGGATACTTGAAGGGAGCTGCCCCTAGTACGAGAGGACCGGGGTGGACGGACCGATGGTGTATCAGTTGTCGTGCCAACGGCATAGCTGAGTAGCCAAGTCCGGCAGGGATAAGCGCTGAAAGCATCTAAGCGCGAAGCCCCCCCTAAGATTAGGTATCCCATCCTGTAAAGGGAGTAAGACCCCGAGTAGACTACTCGGTAGATAGGTCAGAGGTGTAAGGGTCGTAAGGCCTTGAGCCGACTGATACTAATAGGTCGAGGGCTTGACCAAAATCTATCCTCACTGTGTAATTTTGAAGGTGCAAAAAGAAAACAAATTCTCGGTGGTAATAGCGGAGGGGAAACACCGGTTCCCATCCCGAACACACTGGTTAAGCCCTCCAGCGCCGATGGTACTAGGTAAAACCTGGGAGAGTAGGTCGCTGCCGAGAATTTTACTATATATTTGTATAATACTTTTAAGCGTTCCTCGATAGCTCAGCGGTAGAGCATTCGGCTGTTAACCGAAGGGTCGCAGGTTCGAATCCTGCTCGAGGAGCCATTTTTATTTCCTGTTTATTTTGAGTGTAAAATTATTAGGTGTTAATAATTTTTATAAAGGTTGGTGTCGATTTGAAAATATCATTTCATGGGGCTTGTAGAACTGTGACGGGTTCTTGTACTTTAGTAGAAACTGATGATACAAAAATATTAGTTGATTGCGGGATGTTTCAAGGCTCTAAAGATTTAAAAGAACTAAATTACGGTGAGTTTAACTTTTCACCTGCAGAAATTGATTATGTAATTCTTACACATGCTCACATTGATCATAGTGGTTTAATTCCGAAACTAGTTAAGAAGGGTTTTAAGGGAACCGTAATCGCAACAAAGCCAACAACTGATTTATGCTCTATATTGTTGCCAGATAGTGGATATATTCAGGAATTAGAAGTGGAAAGAAAAAATAGAAAGCTTGCTAGGGCAGGGAAACCTTTATTAGAGCCAATATATACCCACTTAGATGCAAAAAGAGCTTTAATGTTTTTTTCTACATTAGATTATAATTTAAAAGTAGATTTAACGCCTACGATTTCAATAAGATTTCAAGATGCGGGCCATATTTTGGGTTCTAGTATTGTTGAAATCTGGGCAAAAGAAAATAATTATGAAACTAAAGTTGTCTTCTCTGGTGATATAGGTAATTTAAATCAACCTATAATACAAGATCCTACTGTAATTGAAGAAACTGATTATTTAGTTATGGAAACAACCTATGGTAACAGGTTACATAAAAATATTGGAGATAAACAAGAACTTTTGTTGCAAATAATCGAATCGACTTTTCTAAGAGGTGGCAATGTAATAATACCAGCTTTTGCTGTTGAAAGAACACAGGATTTATTGTATTATCTTGCACGTTTAGACTTTGAAGGTCGTTTGCCTGATTGTAAGATATATGTTGACAGTCCTTTGGCCATTTCTGCTAATGAAATATTTAAGGTAAGTGTGAAGTATTTTGATGATGAAACAAAGGCTGCTTTTGATAAGATTTGGGAATCACCTGGAATATTGCAAAGAATTGTCATGACTCGTTCTGCTGAAGAATCAAAAAAGTTAAATGAAGTTAGGACTAATGCTATAATTATTTCTGCCAGTGGCATGTGTGATGCAGGTAGGATAAAACATCATTTGAAACACAATTTATGGCGAGAAGAGTCATCAATTGTTTTTGTGGGATATCAAGCTCCCGGGACCCTTGGACGGCAAATTTTAGACGGGAAAAAACAAGTAAGAATACATGGCGAGCAGATTGCAGTAAATGCCCAAATATATAATCTAGATGGGTTTTCCGGCCATGCAGATCAAAAAGCTTTATTGCAATGGTTCGATTCTTTTAAACGAAAACCTAAGGAAGTATTCCTAGTTCATGGTGAACCGGAAGGAATGGAAGTTTTTAAAAATCTTTTATTAGAAAGATACGACTTAGAAGTGCATATGCCAGAGCTCTATCAAACATTTGACTTAAGATATGGCCAAGTAAAAACATATGATATTGAGGGGCCTACCGAAAAGGATATAGCTTATATTTATGCAAATATCATAAACAAGTTAAGTGAACTTTATAAGACAAATTTAGAGCGTCAAGAGATAAAACAACTCTATGAAAAGTTAAAGTCAATTGAAAATGCAATATAAAAATAAAAAGAGTTTTTATTTCTGTAAATATAACGGGCACCAGACGAGGTGCCTTTTTTTATTGTGAATAACGAGGTTCCGGGACCTGATAAAATTTCTGTGGAGTTGTCGGGTGGGTTCTTATTAAGTAATCTCTTTTTTGGGAAAAATAAAATAAACTTACGATTTGAGGAGAAATGACATGAAATATGATGTAGCAATAATTGGGGCAGGGCCCGCAGGGTCTTATTGTGCAAAAAAACTTGCCGAGAAAGGTTTGAAGGTGCTAATTCTTGATAAAAGGAAATTCCCAAGGGATAAAATCTGTGGAGGTCTTATTTCATCTAAAGCATTAAACCTCTTACAAGATGATTACAGCAATGATTATTTATATAATATAGAGTCTAATCCGGTTTATAAAATCACATTAACCTGTGGTCCACATGACATTTTATTAAAGAAAAACCACATTTTAGGAATCATAGTAAGCCGAAAGCAATTTGATGAAGCAATAATAAACATGGCTGTAAATAAAGGAGCACGTTTTATAGACAGTTGTGAATATAGATTTCATATGGATTTAAAAAGTTGTTATGAGATTCATACTACAAAAGGGACTTTCTTTAGCGATTATTTAATTGGTGCAGATGGGGTCTACAGTAAAGTGGCCAGAATATCTAATCTAAGGCAGCGTTTTTCAAAGTGGGAAATGGGTTTTGCTGTATCTTGCAAAATTCCTAAAGAATTAATTGTCGAAAAAGGTGGGGCTGAATTTATTTTTTTAAAAATCTTAGGAGGAATGGGTTGGTCTTTTAGCGGAGAAGATTTCGTGAACTTGGGAGTTGGAGGTTATGCACCGGACAGCAAGAATATTTTGCAAGCTGCTAAAAAGTTGGTAATTGATAGGCTAAAGTACAAAAACACTCCTTTTAAACTTCAGGCGTTTTTTTTACCGGCAGGTGGCAGAAGAAGACAAATCGCAAAAGAAAGGATTTTTCTAGTGGGAGATGCAGCCGGTTTTGTAGATGCTTTTTCAGGTGAAGGAATTTTTTATGCATTAAAAAGCGGAAAAATTGCATCAGAAATAATCGCCCAAAATCAAAGTGGAAAACAATATGAGACAAAATGCTATAATATTTTTCTAAATGAATTTAGATTTTCGGCTCTTATGAGTGTACTTTTAGGAGACAGAAACAAGATTTGTCATAAAGGCGTAAATAAAATTTTTTTAGAGGCTTTTTATAAGATATTAACTACTCCACCTGAAGAAGGTTGTTATAAGAAGTTTATTTACAGCGTTGTCAGACACGGATTAACACCCATTTTTCCGTATTTATGGATACAAAGCTTAATTTTTGCTTAAATAACATCTCAAACCATGGTGGTCGTATATTTAGCTAACAAACATAAAACAGATGAGCAAGTAAATCACAACGGAATATATTAGTTATGAGTAAAATACCACTGATTTCGGCCTTCCTCGGTTTTTGTCAGACTTAAAAAAGGATGCTATAATTTCAACATCTCTTCCTTGGGTTAAGCTCCAATTTGCGGCAAAATACATTTTAAAAGTCGCATTGGGCTTTTACCAATCTCTATCAAGGGTTTGGCAAAAGTAGAGGAGGGAAACAATGCGAAAGAAAATAGCTAAATTCTTATTAGTATTTACGTTCTTTTTGATTGTAACACCAGTAGTCGCTGCAGCTCAATTAGGTGACAGAATGTTAACTATCGGCGATATTGGAGATGATGTTGTTGAATTACAAAGACTGTTAAATGCTCAAGGATTTTGGTGTGGAAATGTAGATGGTATATTTGGCTATATCACGATGGATGCTTTAATTAAATTTCAAAAGGCAAAAAATATAAGAGTTGATGGTATAGTTGGTCCAGAAACTTTACGCGCACTAAATGTCAATACATCATACAGGGGTAGTAGCGGAAGATTTTCTGCTAGGGACATAGAACTCATTGCAAAATTAGTTTATGCAGAGGCGAGAGGTGAGCCCTACTTAGGACAAGTAGCAGTAGCTGCTTCAGTATTAAACAGACTAAAAGATCCTAATTATCCAAACAGCATTCCAGAAATAATCTTTCAAGTTGTTGATGGTTATTATCAATATAGTCCTGTATTAGACGGTCAAATCAATTTAACACCTGATGAAACTGCAAGGAGAGCTGTCCAAGATGCATTAAATGGTATGGACCCAACCGGCGGCGCAACTACTTTTTACAACCCTAGCAAGACAAATGACTATTGGGTAAGAACTAGGCAGTATATGACAACTATTGGGAATCACGTTTTTTCAAAATAAATAATATGGAAAAAGGGCTGAAAAAGCCCTTTTTTTGTGTAGTGTAGTCCAAAGATATCTTTTATGTTATAATTAAAATTGGTATAGTTTTTGCCTTTGTTGAAAGAGGTATATGTAATGTGTAATGAATTTTTAACTGTAGCCAAACCTTCCGAGAGCTTCTATGTAGTGAAAAAATCTAAATTCATTTCAAATGTCATACCTGTCAGCGACATCAAAGAAGCGGAAGCCTATATTGAGAAGCTTCGTAAAAAATACTGGGATGCAACTCATAATGTCTATGCTTATTCAATAGGCCTAAACAGTGAAATACAAAAATTTAGTGATGATGGGGAACCTTCAGGTACAGCTGGTAAACCGGTGTTAGAGGTTATTAAATCAAAAGAGGTAAAGAATGTATTAATAGTTGTTACCCGTTATTTTGGAGGTATCCTTTTAGGGGCTAATGGGTTAATTAGAGCTTATAGTGAAAGTGCTTCACTTGGTCTAAAAAATTCCAATATCATTAAGAAAATTAAGTGTGATGTATTTCAAATAACCACAGATTACAATATGTTGGGAAAGTTGCAATGGGAATTAAATCAAAGGAATATTATTATCAAAGATATTAATTACGCTGAAAATGTAAAAATAGAAGTATTTGTTCCTATCAATTACAACATTAATCTTGAGAAGATTATCATGGATAAAACTTCGGGCAGTGCCCATATTAAATTTGTCAACAATGAATATATTACAAAGGAAATTTAAAGAACAAACTTCAAGGGGTGCTTTGTCTTGAACATGGATAAATTGTGCAGTGCATTGGTTACGTGGCTACAAGAATACGCCAAGCAAGCTGGAGCAGCCGGTGCAGTTTTTGGCATGAGCGGAGGAATCGATTCTGCTGTGGTCAGTGTTTTATGCAAAAAGGCATTTGAAGAAAATGCTCTTGGCCTTATCATGCCTTGTTACAGTGATGAAAATGACGAAAAAGATGCTCGTTTAGTAGCTGATAAATTTGGTATAAAATATCATACTGTAGTACTTAACAGTGTATATGATGAGTTTTTAAATGCTGTGGAGCAGACTGATAAAAAAATGGCAAAAGCCAATATAAAGCCTCGCCTTAGAATGATGACACTGTATTACTATGCAAGCATAAAAAATTATCTTGTGGTAGGTTCAGAAAATAAAAGTGAGCTTACTGTAGGGTATTTTACAAAATATGGTGACGGCGGAGCAGATTTATGGCCTATCGGCAATCTCGTAAAAAGTCAAGTAAAACAGCTTGCATCCTATTTAGGCATTCCGCAAGAAATTATAGACAAACCGCCTGCAGCAGGGCTTTGGAAAGGCCAAACAGATGAGCAGGAAATGGGAATAACCTATGATGAACTTGACCAATACATTTTGACAGGACATGCAACTGCTCCTGAAATAGAGGCTAAAATCAAAGCACTGCATAAAAATAGTGAACATAAGCGACGACTGCCTTTGATTCCAGACTTTTAGTCGAGAAATTTATTGAATTATAGTTCCAAATTTGCTAATTCTTCAAAATAGATAAAGGGGGAATTTAATATGGCTGGACATTCAAAATGGGCAAATATAAAACATAAAAAAGCAAAAATGGATGCTCAAAAGGGTAAGATTTATACCAGATTCAGTAAGCTTATTATCGTAGCCGTACGCCAAGGTGGTCCCGATCCAAATTCCAATTATCGGTTAAAGGATATAATTGAAAAAGCCAAACAGGCAAACATGCCTAATGAGAATATTGTAAGAGCTATTAAAAGAGGAAGCGGCGAACTGGGCGGAGGAGATTATGAAGAAATCATGTATGAAGGTTACGGCCCTGGCGGTGTTGCTATCTTGGTTGATGCTACAACCGACAACAGAAATCGAACTGCGGGTGAAATGAGACACATATTTGACAAACACGGTGGCAATTTAGGTGAATCAGGCTGCGTTGCATGGATGTTTGAAAAGAAAGGCGTAATTTTAATTGAGAAAAAAGATGATACAGATGTTGATAGTATAATGATGTTGGCTATAGATTCTGGTGCTGATGATGTTGAGGAAACAGACGACTCTATTGAAATTACTACAAGTGTAGATAATTTTGAAGCAGTGAAAAACTCTTTAAGTGAAAACAATATTGATATTTTTTCTGCAGAGATATCATTTGTACCAAAGTCAACTATTTCCGTTGGCGAACCTGAAAGTGAAAAGTTAGAGAAACTCTTAGAAGCTCTTGAAGAACATGACGATGTACAAAATGTATATTCAAACTACGAACCGGCGTAGAATTTGACAGTAAAAAAGGAAAATTTGTATAATTTTGTTATAAATGGGCATACTATTTTTCCGAAGAATTGAAGGAGGAATAAGTATGCCTAAAAATTTTTTAAAGTACACGGTAATTTTAGCGGTTATTATTGTCATAGGTTTTAGCTATGGATACTTAAAAACATTTTTATCAATAACTGAACCCAAAGAGAATAATGATGTAAAAAATGCAGAACATGAAGTGATTCAAATTCCTGAAATTAGGCTTAAGGCTGGTGCAAGGTTAATATACACCACATATTATATAAAATGTAATGATGAGATAATAGAGGAGAAAATTATTGACGAAAAATTGATAGGATGCACAAAGAGCCAACTAGAACAGTTAGAAAATGATTGGGAAATAACCAACTTTACACCTGAAGAAGTCAGTTTAACTAGGCAAATAAATGATATCTGTCCTAATCATTATTTTATAGGTATTCAGGACGGTTATGTAACGCTTTTTCAAGGCATTCCAGGCATAAAGTCAATTTTAATTGAACAGACGGATATTTTAGCAGATACTTTAAGGGAAGACGACAGGTTGATTTTAGAAAAAGGTCTTATAATAAAAGACGAACAGGAATTTTTAAAAATTAGGGAGGGTTTGACTAAATAGCCATTTTTCATGAAGAAGGAAAATCACCCTTAGATGTAGAATAACTCTAAGGGTGATTTTATGTTAATTATGGGTATTGACCCAGGTATAGCCATTAGCGGCTATGGCATTATTTCTGGAGAATGTAACGATTGCCGAATTGTTGAATACGGAGTTATAAGGACTCCTGCAACCCTTGAAATACCTCAAAGGTTAAGGCAAATACATGAAGGTTATATGAAGCTATTAGAAAAATATAAACCTGATTCTGTGGCTATTGAAGAGTTATTTTTTAACAAAAACGCAAAAACAATTATCACTGTAGGTCAAGCTCGCGGTGCTGCACTTTTAGCTGCAGCTTTATCTAATATTGAGGTATTTGAATATACTCCGCTTCAAGTTAAGCAGGCCATCGTTGGTTATGGCCGCGCCGATAAACATCAAGTGCAACAGATGATTAAAGTTTACTTTCATTTAGATGAATTGCCAAAGCCAGATGATGCCGCAGATGCTTTAGCTGTAGCTGTGTGCCATATGAACTCATATAAACTTGGAAAAATTTTGGACAGTTGAGGTTTTCATTATGTTGGATTATATAGAAGGTAAACTTGTTAAGCAAGAACCCAATTTTGCTATAATTGATGTAGGAGGTTTTGGAGTAAAACTAAATATTTCACTGTTTACTTTTAATAAAATTAAAGACAAGAATAATCAAAATGTACGGCTTTATACACACATAGTATTAAAGGACGATGCCATAGAACTTTTTGGTTTTCATGATGTGGTTGAAAGACAAGCTTATATGTTATTAAATAGAGTACCCGGTATTGGATCAAAAGCAGCAATTTCAATTCTTTCTTTAATGGATGTAGCGCAATTGAAAACAAGTATTTTAACAGAGGATGTAAATGCTCTTGTTAAGGTGCCGGGTATCGGCAAAAAGACAGCCCAAAAAATTATTTTAGAATTAAAAGACCGAATTAAAGACTTACCTGTAAGGTCTGACGAATTAAGCTATAATGCCATATTTGAAGCCAAAGAAGTGCTCGCTTCTTTAGGTTTCAATTCTATAGAAATACAGTTGGCTTTAGATAATGCGTCAATAAATGCTAACGATTCTGTAGAAGAAATAATAAAATCTGCGCTGAAAAAATTGTCAAAATAAAGGGTGAGTATAATTGGATCGAATTGTAACGCCGGCTGTAAAAAATAATGAGGAATTGGAGTACGAGCAAAGTATTAGGCCATTGAGCTTTGATGAGTACATAGGTCAGGATAGAGTTAAAGAAAACTTAAAGGTTTTTATAAAGGCAGCTTTAATGAGACGTGAAGCATTAGATCACGTTTTATTATTTGGGCCTCCTGGCCTAGGGAAGACAACGCTGGCACATATTATAGCTAGAGAACTGGGTGTAAATATAAGGATAACCTCAGGGCCTGCTATTGAGCGAGCAGGGGACCTAGCAGCCATACTTACAAATTTAGGGGAAAGGGATCTGTTATTTATCGATGAGATTCATAGACTCCATCCTAGTGTTGAAGAGATCTTATATCCCGCCATGGAAGACTTTGCTTTAGATATAATGATTGGTAAGGGACCTAGCGCCCGATCTATGCGCTTAACTTTAAGCCCATTTACACTGGTTGGTGCTACTACTAAAGCCGGACAGTTAACATCGCCTTTAAGGGACCGCTTTGGCGTAAATTTGCGTTTAGATTTTTATAACATACCTGACCTTGTGAAAATTATAAAAAGGTCTGCAACTCTTTTAAATGTTCCGATCGAGCATGAAGCCGCTGAACGTATAGCATTATGCTCGAGGGGAACTCCTAGACTTGCCAACAGGTTACTTAAGCGTATCAGAGACTTTGCACAAGTTAGAGGAAGTGGAGTAATTACCCTTGCTATTGCGGAAATGGGGTTAAGGGATTTAGAGATTGATAGTCACGGTCTTGACCAAAACGACAGGAAGTTATTATCCACAATTATTGACAAATTCCAGGGTGGTCCCGTGGGGATAGAATCTATTGCTGCAGCCCTTAATGAAGATGTTTCAACAATTGAAGACATATATGAACCATACCTCATTCAAAAGGGTTATATTTTTAGAACGGCACGGGGTAGGGTAGTTTCAGATAAGGCTTATGAACATCTCGGTAGAGAGAAATCAACTTCCAAATAGGAGGAAGTCTAGATATGAGAAAATATTTTTTATTATTTCTGTGTATTATACTTATTATATTTCCTAGAGTGGCACAGTCGGCAGAACTTTTGCCGGCCAAAATCAGGGTAGGCCTTTATTATGACAGTTCTGCCCTAAATTCATACCGGCTCATTTCAGATAATGGTTTTAAAGTGATGATAAGTAATAGAGACGAAAACTTTACAGTGATGACATTTTCTGATAAATTATTAAAAGTGTATACTGATGATTTAGATGCTTTTACACTTTTGAAAGATAATATCAAGGATAAGCAGGATGCTTTGGAATATGCGTTTAAGCTTGAAAAGGACGGTGTAGAAACTTTCCTGCTATTTGACGGAAGTTGGTCTGTATGGGCAAAAGCAGGTAATAATAGATTCTCAGATAGTGGTACTTTTTTAGTAGTTAAAGGTGAAACGAAAAACCCTGGCTTACTTCTTCCCTTTAATGTTCAACAACCTGTATTTTTTGAAAACGCTTCTCCTGATGGTTTGATTGCTGTTGAAGGGCTAAGATACCGTGGGAAGTTAAAAGTGACCCCGGCTGGGGGGAAAAATATTCAGGTTGTAAATGAGCTTGGTCTTGAAGAATATTTGTATGGTGTAATCCCACTAGAGATTACTCCAAGCTGGCATGAAGAACTTTTAAAGGCTCAAGCGGTGGCAGCCAGGACTTATACCATCGCAAATCTGGCCAAATGGGAAAAATATGGCTTTGACATTGGCGCAAACTCGTCAGATCAAGTGTATGGAGGCTACGATGCAGAAAATGCGAGAACTAATAAAGCGGTAGATGAAACTGCGGGGCAAATCATCGTTTACGATAATGAGCCAATAATGGCCTTTTACCATGCTGACAGTGGCGGCCGCACGGAAGCCTGTAAAGACGTTTTTAGTACGGATCTGCCTTATTTACAGCCGGTTGATGATGTGTTTTCTGCTGATTCTCCCTACTCTGAATGGGAAATTACTTTAACTTTAAAAGATATCAGCAGTCGGGTTAGCTCTGCTATACAGAATATAGGTGATATACGCCAGATCTCCATAGAGGAGAGGAGTCAGGCTGGGAGAGTAAAAAAGCTGCATTTAAAAGGCAGTTTAGGGGAAACAATTATTGAAAAAGGCCAAATTAGAAGTGTACTTGGGCTAAAAAGCAATTTTTTCGATATTTTGGGAGGCCAAAACATTTCCGTAACAGTTTTTTCCGGAGAAAACGCAAACAAGAATATACAATTGGAAGGCAAGTGTGTAATAACTGACCAAGGTATGACCGTTTTCTCAAGCGGACAAGCTGTTCTTTTAGCTGCAGAAAAATCAAGGGTTGTAAAATCCCAAGGTTCGGAAGGTACATTGACCTTCAAAGGCAAAGGTTTTGGTCATGGAGTTGGATTGAGCCAATGGGGAGCTAAAGCCATGGCAGAAAACGGGTATAATTACGTAGACATTTTGCTACACTACTATAAAAACACGCAAATAAAAAATATAAATGAAACCATTTAAGTAATATAAAATAAAAGATTGAGGAAGTAATCTACTATGAAACTTGAGGAGTTTGATTTTTACCTACCAGAAGAACTTATTGCTCAAGAACCTATTGAAGACCGTTCAAAGTCTAGGTTATTGGTTTTAAATAAAACCAGTGGAGAGATAGAACATAGAATTTTTGAAGACGTAATATATTATCTGAGACCAGGTGATTGTTTAGTTTTAAACAATACGAAAGTCATTCCTGCCAGGTTGATTGGGCGACGGAAAAATACACACGGAAAAATAGAAATGGTGCTTTTAAAACCAGTTGATGTTGATATCTGGGAGGTATTAGTTAAGCCTGGTCGCAGAGCTCACATCGGAGAAGAGATAGTATTTGGAGATGGTCAGCTTGCAGCTAAGGTAATAGATATTACTGACTTTGGCGGTAGGATCGTTGAGTTTTTTCACGAAAGGCCTTTCCAGGAAGTTTTACATGAACTTGGTGAAATGCCCACACCGCCTTATATCAAGAAAAAATTACAGGATGAAAACCGATATCAAACGGTCTATGCTGTAAAACCTGGTTCAGCTGCAGCTCCAACGGCAGGGCTTCATTTTACACAGGAGCTTTTAGAAAAGATTAGGCAAAAAGGTGTCTCTATTGCTTTTATAACCCTTCATGTAGGCCTTGGAACTTTTAGACCCGTTACAGTCGAAAATATCCAAGAACATAAAATGCATGCTGAATATTATGAAATAAGCCACGAAGCCGCAGATTTGATTAATTCAACCAAACAGGTCGGGGGAAAGGTTATTGCGGTAGGCACCACTTCAACCCGAACTTTAGAAACTGTCGCTGATGTAAACGGAATAATAAAACCGGGTAGTGGCTGGACTGATATTTTTATTTATCCTGGATATAAGTTTAAAGCTGTAGATGCACTAATTACCAATTTTCATCTTCCAAAGTCAACGCTAATAATGCTTGTTTGTGCTTTTGCGGGAAAAGAAAAGGTTTTTAGAGCATATAAAGAGGCAGTAAATGAAAAATACCGATTTTTTAGTTTCGGAGATTCAATGCTTATAATGTAAGGTTGGTGTCTACAAGTGAAATTATCTTCTAAAGTAGCAAAAATCGTTAAAGTATTAGAATTAATGCTTGCTTTATTTCTAGCTGTAGGAGTCATTATAGGTTTTATTGATATTCTAAGATACTTTAAAACAATATATTATACATCTCCAATGGATACTTATCCGATGATGCAGACCTTTTTAGGGCATATTTTAACTTTAGTAATAGGTTTGGAATTGGCTGTTATGCTTGTTAGACACACACCAGCGGGAGTTATAGAAGTTTTACTGTTTGCAATAGCCCGCAAAATGATAATTGAATCTAAATCAATGTTTGACATACTATTAGGTGTAGTAGCTATTGGGGTGCTTTTTTTCATAAACAAGTTTTTTGATCCTGCTAGAAATTTTGTTACAGAATCCAATATAGTAAATCCTGCCATCCTTGTCAAAGATATTAATAAAAGGTTAAGTACAAATATTCCGGAGGATTTAGGCAACACTATTGGTGGAGTAGTAGCAAATTTATCTGCAGAAACTGGCGAGGAACTTGAACGAGGCAAAACCTTTAAAGTTGCTGATGCTGAAATCACCATTTTATCTATGGACGGTAAGCTAATCAAAGAATTAAAGGTAGTAAAGACCGAAGAAGAGGATGATGTACGCCATGCAATTTGAAGTCTTAAAACAATCGTCAAATACTTCTGCTAGATTAGGCTTATTAAAGACACCACATAATAGTTTTAAAACTCCCGTATTTATGCCGGTCGGTACCCAAGCCACCGTAAAGACCATGACTCCTGATGAATTGGAACAAATAGGAGCAAAAATAATATTGAGCAATACTTATCATTTATATTTAAGGCCGGGTCATGAACTGGTCAAAGAGGCCGGTGGTTTACACAAGTTTATGAATTGGCAAGGTTCTATCTTAACTGACAGTGGCGGCTTTCAAGTTTTTAGCCTTGGAGACTTAAGGGAGATAAATGAAGAAGGAGTGACCTTTAGGTCTCACATTGATGGTTCACTTCATTTTATCGGCCCTGAAACTTCTATTGAAATACAAAATGCCCTTGGGGCTGATATTATTATGGCCTTTGATGAATGTATACCATATCCTGCTACGTACGATTATGTGTTAAACTCTGTAGAAAGAACCACAAGGTGGGCAGAAAGGTGCCAGAAAGCACATAATAATCCGGAAAGACAAACGCTTTTTGGCATAGTACAAGGTGGCATGTATAAAGATTTGAGGCAAAAAAGTGCCCTTGATATAACATCACTTGGATTTAAAGGGTATGCCATAGGCGGTTTAAGTGTAGGCGAACCAAAAGAGTTAATGTATGAAATACTTGAATTTACGGTTCCCTTTCTTCCAAATGATAAACCCAGATACTTAATGGGTGTGGGCGCACCGGAAGATTTATTTGAAGGTGTTATCAGGGGTGTAGATATGTTTGACTGCGTCCTGCCTACACGCATAGCACGAAACGGCACGGTGTTTACCGGAAACGGAAAATTAGTTGTTAGAAATGCGGTTTATGCCAGAGATTTTAGCCCCCTTGATCCTCATTGTGATTGTTATACTTGTAAAAACTATACGCGTGCTTACATACGGCATTTGATAAATACTAATGAGATACTTGGCATTAGACTAACTACAATACACAATTTATATTTCCTAATAAACTTAATGAAACAAATTCAAGCTGCTATTGAAGGTGATTATTTATTGGATCTAAGAGATGAATTCTATATAAATTATGGAATAAAAAGCTAAAAGATTTTTTATCATTCCACTAATAAAAAAGGATTTTTTCCTTTGATATAGAACTTTATACATAAATATTAACTGAAAGGGTGGGTAGCTACTTTGGATTCATTTCTAAACCAATTTGGACCACTTATAATAATTTTTGCAATTTTTTATTTCATGATCATTCGGCCGCAACAAAAAAGGGAAAAAGACCGTAGAAATATGCTTGCGAGCTTAAAAGAAGGCGATGAAGTAATTACTATTGGCGGCATATATGGTAAAATTCTCAATTTGAAAGAAGATGTAGTAACTTTAGACGTTGGTGACAAGATTAAAATCAAAGTGACAAGGTCTGCCATTGGAAATGTAATTAAGAAATCCGAAAAAGACGAAAAATAGCCATAAACTCTGATGAACTTAGAACAAAAGCAGGAGAAAATCTCTTGCTTTTTGTCATATTATGCCTCCTCTTAAAAATAAAGTATATAGAGAGGAGGGATTATATATGAAATCACAATCAAACGGAAAGCGTTGTTTAAACTTAATAAAGATTATAAAAGGTGTTTTTAAAGCATATTTAGTTACAATCTTCTTTTTTTTGATTTTAGCGTTGATTATGTATTTCACAAATTTATCTGAAAGCATCATTCCAAAAGCTGTAGTGGTTGTCAGCGCTGTGAGCATACTTTTAAGCGGCATTAATACAACAATGGACGTGGATAGTATGGGTTGGTTACACGGAGGCCTAGTCGGTTTGCTTTATATGGGAATTTTGATCATCTTAAGCTTTTTCATAGTGCCATCATTTGCATTTAGCTTTAATATCGTTGTGGATATTTTATTGGGCTTTTTGGTGGGAGCATTGGCAGGCATAATCGGGGTAAGCCTTTAAGCATCAGTGATTAACTGCAAATCAATCTTTTCAATTTTTATACTATGTGCTATAATTTTTTTAGATTATATAATAGGAGGCAGCAGATATGAAACATATAGTGCCAATACATAAAGGTAGTTTAAACAAAGACGATCTAAATGTTAAGGGTTGTGGGGAGTGCCAATCTTCCTGTCAGTCAGCGTGCAAAACCTCTTGCACTGTGGCTAATCAGGTATGTTCAAAAGAAAAGTAAGACCATTGTCAACACAGTTGATGGGTCCCAAAATTTGTATCCAAAAAAAGGCCTAAAAGGCCTCTTTTTTATGTGAATTTTGATAGATAGTGTAACAATGGCAACCTTAAAACATAATTGAAATTAAGATAATGGTGAGCTGTTCTATTTTACAAAAAAGCTTTTAGTGAATAAGAGATGTAAAAAGTGAAAACATAAACATAATAGAAAAATAAAAGCTTTGCTTTTTTGGTAAGTTATTATTTTTAGCAAACAGCGAGTGCTTTGGGCTCATTTTATAAAGCTACACAAGCATTAAAAATGGGGTGATCCAATGTTAAAGCAGATGCTTTATGCTGGGATAGGCCTTGCAGCTATAACTAAAGAGAAAGCTGAAGAAGTCATTTCTGAATTAATCAAGAAAGGGGAAATGTCAAAAGAAGAAGGAAAAGATTTATTGAATACGTTGATAAATAGAATGCAGGAAGAAAGTGAAAGACTTAAGCTAAAGATTAATGAGCAGGTAGAACATACTATAACTTCGATGAATCTGGTTCGAAAATCCCAGTTAGATGAAATATTGCAAAGGCTTGATGAACTGGAAAAAAAATTAAACGAAATTCAAAGTAAAGAGGCTTAAAAAAGTCTCTTTTTTTTTGACTTAAATTTTTTGTGTCTTATAAAAATACCGTTTTCGGAAAAAATACTTAGTAAGTAAAAAAAGAGCTGTTGTGGAGGATAAATTATGAAGAAATATTCACAGATAGTAAGACATTCCGGCAATCTTCCTCTTTTTGATATATTAGACATATCAGTTGCGGGCACTCTTGCAGGAATACCTGTTCACGTTCATGCTGAAGGCCTGAGGGGTACAGGCAAAACTACAATAATAAGGGCTTATAAAGAAATACTGCCTAAAATTACTAGAATAAAAGGTTGCTTGTACAATTGCGATCCGGCAAGACCTCATTGTCCTGAGCACCGCCATCTTACAAGTGACCAAATAAAAAAAATAGGTGTAGAACAAATAGATATGCCTTTTTTAGAAATTTCCCCCTCTGCAAAAAAGGGAACTGTTGTAGGCAGTATTGATTTGAGTAAGTTATCATCTCAAGATACACCGGAAGCAGCGCTTTTGCTTGGAACAATTCCAAAAGCACATAGGGGAATTGTTTTTGTGGATGAAATAAATCGGATTGCCGATACCTCACCAGAAATTGTGGACCTATTACTGGACGTTATGGGTACAAAACCTGGGAGAATACAAATAGAGGAGGCAGGGCTACCTGTTTTAGAATTGCCTGTTCAAGTCAGTGTATGGTCTGCTTCGAATCCTGATGAAGAACCTGGACCATTGGAAGATATTCGGCGTCAGCTTTCGGATAGGTTTGATTTTACTGTGAAAGTTGAAAGGCCTACAGAAGTTTGGATAATTAAAAAAATCATTAACAGCAACTCGATACAAGACGACAATGTCTTAGCAACCCAAAAGACAATGCAATTTATAGAAGCTTGCAATACTTTGGAACAATATGAACCAACAAATGAAATAAAAAACATTTTGTCTTCTATTTACGTGGATTATAAAATAGAGAGCCTGCGCTGTATCGAAGCTTGTTTGTTGGGAATAAAAATAAGAAGTGCTCTTTTAAAGCGAAGTCCAAGCGTGGCTGATCTTGTCTTTGTTGCTCAATCAGCTCTACGCCATAGAGTAGATTTTAAAGAGTTAAACGATATTTTAAAAAGTCTTGATCAAAAAGATGTTTCAAAAGAAGTGCCTATTACGGCAAATTCTCCCGCTGAAAGTATAAGCAACAAACATGATACAGCAAAAACTACAGAAATCAATAGGGATAAAAATCAAAAAACAATTCCTTTCAATTTAGACTCTGTAAAGAATCTATTTAGACGATTTGCGGAAAACATTAAATCAGCTAAAGACGAAAAAAGGATAATGAATATATCAAATTCGAATCCCGAAAATATAAAACTAAAGGCGCCACCTCAAAAAGCAATTCCCATTGATAAGCTAGATGTTGCCGAATATGTAAAAACTGATGAGGAACTGATGAGATGAATCCTGTAATAAAGCTCCAAAAAGCATTAAATGAAAATAAAGGTGTTCGAATAGGTCAAACTGCTGTTGTGAGTCGAAAAGTCCACACAATAAACCCATCTACCCCGCAAATTGTGAGCATAATCGTTAATTCAGATGCTGGGCAAGTTTTTTATAATCGTTTATTGCCAAATGAAATTATTCATATTGACTTATTTCATGAAATAAAAACCTTTAATTTAAGGCAATTAGGTGACTTTGTCATAGAAGGTCTCAAAAGTAGCCCTTTTAGTCACTTGATGGACTATATTGATATTCAAACCGGTTCTGGAGGAGGCCGACTTACAGGGGATTTGTGCTATGGCAGATCAGAAAGCCTTAAAAAGTCCCATTTAAACCATGTTCATATTGCGGCTTGCATTCCTGAAGAAGAACTAGAAAGTATTTTTTTAATAGTAGCTAAAGTTGAACAAGCTCTTTTAAAGCAAGGTGTGGAACTTAGAAAGATCGAGAAAATATTGCACGAAATTGGGAAAAGGCCAATAGATTTGTCTTCATATGCAAGCCATTCAGATTCTAATTTAAGGCAGAATCAAAGTGTTCAACGAAGTGATATATTTGATGAAACTGTTGAGTTGATTGAGCATTTTGGAAGCATAAAACAAATCCAAGATGTGCTGGAGGCTATTCAAGGTAAAGAACGTTCCCATGCATCATTGCAGTCTTTACAAAAAAGATGCAGCGACTATGATGATATCGTGAAATATTTTGAAGAGAAAAATTTCGTGTATAGACAACAAAACAAGTATTACCTCACTCCTAGAGGTAAAGAGTTTAGTGAATTTATAAAAAGGAATCGAAAAGAGCTAGAGCATATTTTAAAGCGGACAATAAAAAATTTGCCTAAACTCAACAACTGTAAGGGATTTGAGAGTAATGGGTTTTCAAAGAAAGTAATCAGGGGCCAAACAGGGCCAGGCATTTGTGTGCCATATGATCCAGAAAATTGGCTTGAAGAAGTGAATGTGCCCGAAACTATAAGAAGGTCAATGATAAGAAGTTATTTTGAAAATAGCGGTTTTCATATTAAACAGCAGGACTTGGTTTGTGTTAGACGAGTACCTAAATTTCATCAGGATATTTGCCTAATTATAGATGCAAGTGCCAGTATGGCAGGATTTAGACTGAGAAATGCAAAATATTTGGCAAAGTACCTTATTCTAAGACCGTATACTAGAATAAGTATTTTAGCTTTTCAGGAAAAGGAAATAAATACATTTGTCCCATTCACCAGAAGCTATGAAAAACTGGAAAGCGGTTTGGATCAGATTGCGGCTACAGGTTTGACACCATTAGCTTTGGCTCTCGATAAAGGCGCGGAGTATATGAGCAAGAACAACTTGAAAAATCCACTGATTATACTCATAACTGATGGTATCCCCACCGTATCATTGTGGTCTTCAGATCCGATAAATGATGCTGTTTTGGCGGCCGGTAAGATTTCTGATAAAAAGATCAATTTTTGTTGCATAGGCTTACAACCGAATAAGGATTGCTTAATAAAAGTCACAAATGCGGCAAAAGGCAAGTTATATGTATTAGATGAACTTAACCGGGAAGTTTTAGTGGAGGTGGCAAGAAAGAGCGGTCAATTGCTGTAAATCGAGCTACGGCTCGATTTTTGTTGTTATTGATATAAAAATGGTATTGGTTTATAATTATATATGTTGAAAATGTAAAAATTATCTTATATCACCCTTTATAAAACCGGAGGAAAGAATGATTTTTGGCAATTATATATGGCAAGTTGATTCTGTAGGGGAAAGTGATGGGACCTATGGCAATCTTCATCCAATAATACTTCAATTGCTTAAAAAAAGAGGTATAGTGACGCCTGAACAGATTCAGAGGTACCTTTTTCCCAAGTTAGAGTATTTATATAATCCAATGCTGCTAAAAGATATGGATAAAGCAGTAAGGCGCATAAAGGAGGCCCTGGCCAAACAGCAGCGGATAGTAGTTTATGGAGATTATGATGTTGATGGGATAACAAGCTGTGCCATTCTCGTCAAGCTGCTGAAAAGCTTAGGAGGTAATGTCCACTATTATATTCCTTCAAGGCTTGATGAGGGCTATGGTCTTAATAAAGAGGCCATAGAAGAGATACATAGTAAAAAAACTGATTTAATAATAACTGTAGATAATGGCATTAGCTCTAATGAAGAAGTAAAATATGCTTCTTCTTTAGGATTAGATGTTATTATAACTGACCATCATGAACCACAACTAGAAATTCCTCAAGCTATTGCTGTAATTAATCCTAAGCAAAGGGATTGCAGCTATCCGTTTAAAGAATTAGCCGGTGTAGGCGTTGCATTAAAACTCGCCCATGCTTTGATGGATACCTATGCTTGTCCCCAAAAGCTATACCAGGAGTTTTTGGAGTTAGCTGCCATCGGAACAGTAGCTGATATGGTTATACTCTTAGATGAAAATCGGATAATTGTGAAAAATGGCCTTGAAAATTTGGCATTTACAGATAATAAAGGCCTTTTGGCAATGATGGCTTTATTAAATTTAAAGGATACTCCGGTTGAACCGTCTAAAATCAGCTACTTATTAGCACCAAGAATAAATGCGGCGGGAAGGATCGCTGATCCTAAAATAGCTGTAGAACTTTTGTTGTCTGAAAACGAAGACCATGCCTTTGAGTTAGCAAATAAACTTGAAAAAATCAATCAGGAACGGCAAGCCCTTGAGGTAAAAGTATTGGAGGAAGCAAAGGAAATAATCGAACAAAAAATAGATTTAGACACAAATAGTATAATAGTCGTTTCAAGTCCCAATTGGCATCCTGGAGTTATTGGGACCGTTGCTTCAAAATTAGTTGAAATCTATTGTAGGCCCTGTATTATGATAGCAGAACAAAAAGGTGAAGGTAGAGGTTCAGGCAGAAGCGTTTCAGGGTTTAACCTTTTTAAAGCTATAGGTGATTTATCCAATTTGCTTATAAAATATGGTGGTCATGAGCAAGCAGTAGGCTTAAAGATAAAAGTAGAGAATATAGATTTGTTTCGAGAAAAAATAAATGAGCTTCATAAAGATGCTTTTAAAAAAATGGATTTAAGGCCAAAACTCGATATAGATTTGGAATTAAACAAGAGGGATCTTACATTACAACTGGCACAGCAGCTTGAACTTATGAAACCCTTTGGTTATGGCAATCCCAAACCGGTTTTTATATGTAGGAACTTGCATATCCTAGATTCACGGACAGTAGGAAATGGGGATAAACACTTAAAATTAAATTTAAAAAGTCATGAAGCAAATATTGATGCTATTGGATTTAACTTTGGCTTATATAAAGAAGATTTAGAAATGGCTTCGATAATGGATTTAGCTTTTAATCTTGAAGTGAATCGCTGGAAAGGTTTTGAAGGATTGCAGTTAAATATTAAAGATTTAAAAGTTCCCTTTTTGCGTGATAAATTGTTAGATGATGTAGAAAAAAACTATTACAAGTACTTTCTTTTAAACTTGAACAACAGAAATAGTGCTGTTTTGACTGAAAAAAAAGGAATAGATAAAAGCAACTTTGTAGTATTAGCTAATAAGACTACTCAGGAAAGAATGAACTATATTAAAGGGCTTTTTGAAACGCAGAGAAAAGTTATTATAGTAGTAAATACGCCATATAAAGCCTGGCAATTATTAACCTATCTTAATGGCTATGATAGTTTAATCAACGATATAAAAGTATTTTATGACTTAAGTTCAATTATAAATAATAGCGCAAATAATTTTATTGTGGTTGATCCCTTTGCTGAGGTCAGTGATGAAAATTTCGATGACATTGTGTTTTTTGATACCCCTTTTAGTATTAAACTGTTAAACGCACAACTGACAAGCTTACCATCTACATCAAAAATTCATATACTTTTTAAGCGAGGGGATTTGCGTTATAATTTTTTAGTGTGTAGGCAGATTTTGCCCAGCGTAAATCAGTTAAAAGCAGTTTATCATACGGTTGGCAAGCTGACAGCAGGTAAATTCGTATGCACCTTGGACATTTACAAACTAATAGATATTCTGCATGAACAATATGGAATTGATATGCATACTGTAGGCTTAATTAATGTTTTTAATATTTTTCAAGACCTAAATATTATTAAATTCAATCAAAAAGGCGGATTATTAAATATAACTGACTATAGAAAACACGATAGTACTTTTAAATTAGAATCATCGCGTACATATATGTTGCTTCATTCACTTGCAAAGGATGTAGTGGAATTTTATAATGAATATTTAATACTTCAATCAAAATTATTTTAGATGGAGGAAAATAGATGGATTTTAAAGAAAAAATTAGAGTCATTGAGGATTTCCCCAAAAAAGGAATTAGTTTTAAAGATATTACGACATTGATAAAAGATGGCAAAGCTTATAAAGAAGCCATAAAATCCATGGCAGAACTAATACGCCATAAAGAAGTGGATTTAATTACCGGTCCTGAAGCTCGGGGATTTATTATAGGAGCACCTCTTGCTTATGAATTGGGTGTTGGATTTGTGCCAACCAGAAAAAGAGGCAAATTGCCTGGAGAGACCATCAAGGCTGAATACAAGCTGGAATATGGTTCCGATATAATTGAGATGCATGTGGATGCTATAAAACCTGGTCAAAAAGTAGTAGTAGCAGATGACTTACTTGCCACAGGCGGTACTATTATTTCTACCATAGAGCTTGTGGAAAAGCTAGGAGGACAAGTTGCTGCAGTTGTATTTCTTATTGAATTGGAAGATTTGAAAGGTAGAGAGCAATTATCAAATTATGAAGTCTTTTCTCTTGTAAAGTATTAATTTATTAGTCAGGGGTGGAAGATTTGGATATCGCTGTTTTGGAAAAACAAATATTATCATATAGTCCATCAGCTGACCTTAGTATAATAAGAAAGGCTTATGAATTTGCAAAAGAGGCTCACAGCGGTCAACATCGGATTTCCGGTGAGTTGTTTATCTTCCACCCTTTAGAAGTTGCTAAGATACTGGCTGATTTAGAATTAGACCTTCCAACTATTGCTGCAGGCCTTTTGCATGATGTAGTGGAAGATACCCCGTATACTATAGAAGATATAGAAAGCAATTTTGGACCAGAAGTCGCCCTCTTAGTTGATGGTGTAACAAAACTAGGTAAACTTGAGTTTAAAACCAAGGAAGAGCAACAGGCGGAAAATCTTCGTAAGATGTTTTTTGCCATGGCAAAAGACATTCGCATAATTTTAATAAAGCTTGCAGATAGGCTCCACAACATGAGGACGCTAAAATCATTGCCTAAAGAAAAACAGTTGGCAAAGGCTAAGGAAACCCTGGATATTTTTGCGCCCCTTGCTCATCGCTTAGGAATTTCAAAAGTAAAATGGGAATTAGAAGATATAGCCTTCAGATATCTGGAACCGGAACACTATTATGAACTTGTGGAAAAAGTAGCAAAAAAGAGGCAGGAAAGAGAAAATCACATAAATGAAATGATAGCCATTCTCAAAGAGCGGCTTACTTCTGCCGGCATATCAGCTGAAATACAGGGCAGGCCTAAACATTTTTACAGCATTTATAAAAAAATGAAAGAACAAAATAAAACTTTCGAGCAAATATATGATTTAACTGCAGTAAGAGTTATAGTAAATACAGTAAAGGATTGTTATGGAGCCCTTGGAGTAGTCCATACTTTATGGAAACCCATTCCCGGAAGATTTAAGGATTATATAGCTATGCCAAAACCTAATATGTACCAGTCCCTTCATACGACGGTAATAGATTCCTCAGGTGATCCTCTGGAAATACAAATCAGAACTTACGAAATGCACAAAACTGCCGAATATGGAATCGCAGCCCACTGGAGATACAAAGAGGGTGCTAAAAACAACAGTGATTTTGAACAAAAACTTTCTTGGCTTAGAGAAATCCTAGACTGGCAAAGGGATTTACGAGATGCCAAAGACTTTATGGAGACTTTAAAAATCGACTTATTTACTGATGAAGTTTATGTATTTACCCCTAAAGGTGATGTCATCGATTTACCTAAAGGGTCTTGTCCCATTGATTTTGCGTATAGGATTCATACTGATATAGGAAATCGATGTATAGGAGCAAAGGTCAATGGGAAAATGGTCCCGCTGGACTATGAGTTGGTAAATGGCGATATAATTGAGATTATAACCTCTAGCCATAGCAACGGCCCAAGTAGAGACTGGTTAAATATAGTAAAATCTCCCCAGGCTAAAAATAAAATTAGACAATGGTTTAAAAAAGAACGACGTGATGAAAACATCGCCCGGGGAAAGGAAATGCTTGAAAAAGAAGCCAGAAGACAGGGATATGACATATACCAGTTAATAAAATATGATTTTATGAATAATATACTTAAACGTATGAGCTTTACAAATATCGATGATATGTATGCCGCAATAGGTTATGGAGCAGTTACAGCAAAGCAAATTTTTCAAAAGATATTGGATGAATACAAGAAGAATGCTCAACCTGACAAACTGGAGCTTAATTTAGAAAAAGGCGATGGTAAATCTAAGATTCAAAAGAAATTAGATCGAGGAATTAAAATAGATGGTATCGGCAATCTGTTAGTCAAGTTTTCCAGATGCTGTAACCCTGTTCCCGGTGATAAAATCATTGGGTATGTAACCCGCGGTAGGGGAATATCAATTCACAGACAGGATTGCAAAAACATTAGACAAGGTAATTTTGACAGAGCAAGGCTAACTGAGGTTAAGTGGGAAGGGTTTGAAGACAGTTCTTACCCTGTGGAAATTCAAGTTTGGGCTTATGATAGACCAGGCTTGCTTTCTGAAGTTATTAATCTAATAGGAGATTTTAAAACAAATATTGATGCCGTCAATGCAAGAGCTACCAAAAACGGCATTGCTATTATTGATTTGATTTTGGAGATCAGCAGTAAGCAACATTTGGAAAATGTAATGCAAAAAATCTCAAAAATTAAAGGAATATACGATGTAAAACGGGTTATGAATATGTAAGGAGGATTTCATGCGGGCAGTAGTTCAAAGAGTTAAAGAGGCGTTTGTCTCTGTTGAAGGCAATGTAATCGGGCAAATTGAAAAGGGCCTTGTTGTTTTTTTAGGAGTTGCAGAAGGCGATACTATGGATGATGTAGAGTATATTGCAAAAAAAATCATAGGCCTTAGGGTTTTTGAAGATGAGGAGGGCAAAATGAACAAATCCCTCCAAGAGGTGGAAGGTGAGCTCCTTATTATATCGCAATTTACCCTTTTGGGTGATGTGCGAAAGGGTTTTAGGCCAAGTTTTGTGCAGGCGGCTAAACCTGATGAAGCAAAAAAGCTATACGAAGCTCTAATTCAAATTTGCAAAGGTAAAGTTAAAAAAGTTGATAAAGGTCAGTTTCAAGCTCACATGTTAATAAATGTTTTAAATGATGGTCCCGTTACCATTCTAATTGACAGTAAAAAACAGTTTTAGGAGGAATTTAATGTTTTTAAAGCACTTACAAGTCGGGTTTTTGGATACTAACTGTTATATTATTGCCGATGAGGAAAGTAAGGATGCAGCCGTTATCGACCCAGGCGGTGATGCTGATAAGATAATAAAAGTAATATCCGACGGAAAACTTATGGTAAAATATATTTTTTTAACACATGGTCATAGTGATCATATTGCAGCATTGAGTAAAGTAAAGGATGCTACCAATGCTAAAGTAGCCATTCACAACAAAGATGCTCATATGCTTTCTTCTCCGAAGCACAATCTGTCAATCTTTTTTGGGAAAGGCCTTACTCAACCATCTGCAGATATAACATTGAATGGCGATGAAATGTTTAATTTAGGAAAGCTGGTTTTAAAAATCATTCATACTCCCGGCCATACCCCTGGCGGCATCTCTATACAAGTTGATAATATAGTCTTTACTGGGGATACTCTGTTTGCAGGTTCCATTGGCAGGACTGATTTTCCAGGTGGTTCCTTAGATGAACTTATCAGCTCCATTAAGAATAAGTTATTAATTTTGGAAGACGATACAAAAATATTTCCAGGGCATGGTGAACCATCTACCATAGCCTATGAAAAAAGCATGAATCCCTTTCTGCAGTAACTATATCTCTAAACATATTTTTTTTTATTTAGGGAAAACTAGGAATAGTGCTGCGGGAGGGATAAATTTGGCCAAGAAAATCAAGAGTTTTAAAAAATTATTAAATTATTATGATTGCTATTCGGATATCCTCGATATTATCAGTCAAGATGATGATATTTCCGATGAAGATATAGCCCATTATGCAAATATAGATATTGACACGGTAAAGAGTATTAAAAAGAAATGGGCCAACGAATCCCTTTGGAATTCCTAAAAAAATAACCCGGCAAGAAGTTAAGCTGCCGGGATTTTGAGTATAATCTATGATTGTTTTCCAACTACAACGGTAACGAATTGGGTTTGACCGTTTCGCAATATTAACATTACTAATTTATCATTAACTTTAGATTTGCTGACGATATTACTGACATCATTTGAATTATTTATCTCAGTATCGTTAATCTTTAATATTACATCACCGCGCTTTAAACCTGCTTTTTCCGCTGGGCTGCCTGAAACCACATCTGCAATAATAGCTCCTTTGGCTTCTTTGAGCTTAAAGTATTCTGCTAAATCTTTCGTCAAATCTTGAAGAGCTACACCTATGAATGGCCTTGTTACTGAACCGGTTGTTATAAGTTCATCAAGAACTTCTTTAGCTGTGTTTATTGGTATGGCAAAACCGATACCTTGAGCCTGTGCATTGACTGCCGTATTTATTCCGATAACTTTGCCATCCAGTGAAATCAAGGGGCCACCGCTGTTGCCGGGATTTATAGCTGCATCGGTTTGAATTAAATTTTTGTAAACTCTTTGTTTGCCTGTTGATGTATCAGGAATAGTCACGGGTCTTCCTTTAGCACTTATTACTCCTACAGTTACTGTGTGGTCAAGTCTATATGGATTACCTATAGCAATAACCCATTCGCCAACACGCATCTCATCGGAATTTCCCATTTCAATGTAAGGCAGTTTTTTAGTAGAATTTATCTTCAATACTGCTAAATCCAGGTTAAAATCCTTACCTACTACAGTTGCCTTAAAAGGTTCGTCAAAGCCTATTACTGTAACGTTAATTTCTTTCGCATTGCTTATAACATGTTCGTTAGTAATAATATAGCCTTGGGGGTCGATGATAAAACCGGTACCGATACCCTTACTCACTTTAGGTGTTGTGCGAAAACCGAAGCTGTCTCCAAAAAAGTATCTAAAAAAAGGATCGTTAAAAAAGGGATCAGAAGGGCTTGTGCTTTCGGCGGTTGTTTCAATATATACAATAGCATCACCGACCTTATCCACAATTTCCGGTATATTTGTAGGTAGGATACCGGTTGACGTCAAGTTAACTTGTTTGTTTTGGTCATTTCCTGCACTAGCCATTGTTTCCGGATAAATTAAGTTATAAGCAAAAATGCCTCCAGTAACCAGAGCAACCCCTAGAGCAATGCCGAGTAGTACTGCAATTATATATTTCTTTTTATATAACTGCATAGTTTCAACCTCCATTATCGATTTTATAACTATTTAAATTATAACCTTTTTTTGTATTAACTTTATGTGAAATTTGTTATGAATTTGTGAAAATAGCTCCGTAAAACATTGACACAGTGATTTAATTTAATTATAATAATCATCAAAAATAGATATGGCAGAAAGGCAAGGATGGGGCAAAGGCATATATCGCTTTCGACAGGGAGAAAGAGCCGTGATTGAGAGCTCTTTTAGAATAGTGGTATGTCTTCCAACACCCCGGAGCTGAAATCTTGAACTCTAAGTAGAGGTTTACGTTTAATTGCGTTAAATGCTTGAGTGGGATTATCCAAACAGGGTGGCACCGCGGGAAAACTCTCGTCCCTGATATGTTATATCAGTGAGAGAGTTTTTTATTTTTATCTAATTAGGAATAATATTGTTAACTATAGAAAAGGAGTTGATGATATGGGGAAATTTAAACGCAATTTCTATTGTGGCGATTTAAGACCTGAACATGAAGGCAAAGAAGTATGTCTTACCGGTTGGGTTCAAACCCGACGAGATTTAGGAGGTCTAATTTTTGTTGATTTAAGAGATAGGAGTGGAATAGTTCAGGTAGTTTTCAATCCAGATCAAAAAGAGGCTTTTGAAACAGCTGATAAAATCAGAAGTGAGTATGTAATCGCAGTGAAGGGCAAAGTTTGCATGCGCCCGAAGGAAAATGTCAATTCGAAGATCTCTACAGGATATATTGAAGTAATAGGAAAAGAATTGGAAATTTTAAGCATTGCTAAAACACCACCATTTGCAATAGAAGACAATGTCAAGGTTGATGAAAGCGTAAGGTTAAAATACAGATATCTTGATTTAAGAAGACCGAAAATGCAACACAACATGATTTTCCGCAGCAAAGTCAATAAGGCCATAAGGGATTTTTTAGACGAAAACGGCTTTATAGAAATTGAAACACCTATTTTAACTAAGAGCACACCTGAAGGTGCTCGTGATTATCTGGTTCCCAGCCGATTAAATCCGGGAGAATTTTACGCATTGCCTCAATCACCTCAGCTATTTAAACAGATATTGATGGTAGCTGGTATGGAAAGATATTACCAGATTGCCAGGTGCTTTAGAGATGAGGATTTGCGAGCAGACAGGCAGCCTGAATTTACTCAATTGGATATGGAAATGTCTTTTGTAGATGTAGAAGACGTTATTGCAATAAATGAGAAACTGATTAAATACGTTGTTGAAAAGGTTACTGGAAGGCAAGTAGAAATACCGTTTCCCAGAATGACATATAAAGAGGCTATGGAAAAATACGGTTCTGATAAGCCTGATACCAGATTTGGTATGGAAATGGTTGATATATCTGATCTGGTGGAAAACGTAGATTTTAAAGTGTTCAGCCAAGCGGTCAAAGGTGGCGGCTGTGTTAAGGGTTTAACCATAAAAAAAGGTGGAGAAATCTTTAGCAGAAGACAAATCGATGAACTAGGAGAGAAGGCAAGCGAGTTTGGTGCAAAGGGCCTTGCATGGATCAACATAACTTCGGAAGGAATAAAATCTCCCATAGCCAAGTTTTTTGACGAAGCAACATTAAAGCAAATTATAGATAAGTTGCAAGGCGAGACCGGCGATTTGCTTGTGTTTGTAGCAGATACTAATTCCGAACTTGTAATGACTTCATTAGGTAGTTTAAGACTTTATTTAGGGAAAACCTTGAATTTAATTGATAAAAACAAACTTAATTTTCTCTGGGTTACAGAGTTTCCACTACTAGAATACAGCGAAGAAGAAAAGAGATTCGTAGCAAAACACCATCCATTCACATCGCCCATGGATGAGGATATACCGCTTTTAGATGAGAACCCTGCTCAAGTCAGGTCAAAAGCTTATGACATTATACTAAATGGTACAGAACTTGGCGGAGGAAGCATAAGAATACATGATGCGGCTTTGCAGGAGAAAATGTTTAAGGTACTTGGGTTTTCAGAAGAACGGGCAAGACGAAACTTTGGATTCTTGCTACAAGCCTTTGAATATGGCACACCGCCACATGGTGGAATAGCTTATGGTCTTGACCGTATGATTATGTTACTTTTAGGTCTTGACAGCATAAGAGATTGCATTGCCTTTCCAAAAACACAAAACGCTTCTTGTCTCATGACTGAAGCACCCAGCGAAGTGGATATAAAGCAGCTTAATGAACTTCACATTCAGGTAAAAAAATAAATATTAAGGCATATAATGGCATGGATATATTAGCGTAAAACCTTGATAAACAGCGGGTTTTATGGTAATATAAATCTAGAATTAAAAAAGAAACCCTGCTGTGTGCGTGTAAACTGGCATTGTAAAGAGCCAACACATAGATATAGGGAGTCCGGTCTCTAAGTGTGGCATATATGCCCTCTTTGAAGGGAAATATAAAGCACTTAGGAGGACACCCACCTGGTTGAGCCGGGTCTCTATTACAGTCAGCGAACACGGCATGGTGGGGGGTTTTTTATATTTATACAACAATTATGGAGAGATGTTCTTGGAAGAGAGATTTTTTTCTAGAACAGAATTGCTAATAAATAAAGAAGGCATAGAAAAATTAAAGGCATCAAAAGTAGCCATTGTGGGAATTGGCGGTGTTGGCTCATTTGCAGCAGAAGCTCTGGCAAGAGCAGGTGTTGGAACATTTACAATTGTGGATTCAGATATCATTGTTCCTTCTAACATAAATCGTCAAATTCATGCTCTCCATTCTACAGTGGGTTTGCCGAAAGTAGATGTAATGAAAAAAAGGATTCTCGATATTAATCCCGATGCAAAAGTAGTTAGCATTCGAGAATTTTATTCTGCTGAAACGGCTTCCCAAATATTATCAGATGACTTTGATTATCTTGTAGATGCTATAGATAGTATAAAATCAAAAATTAATTTAATTGTCAATTGCAAGAAATTAAATATTCCAATTATATCTGCAATGGGAGCTGGGAATAAATTAGATCCTACTAAATTTCAAGTGGCAGATATATCTGAAACATCGGTATGTCCTATGGCTAGAAAAATTAGAAAAGAACTCCGAAAAAACGGTATAGAAACAGGAGTTAAAGTGGTTTTTTCAACTGAAAGTCCTTTAAGACATCAGCGACCACCAGGTAGCATTTCTTTTGTGCCTTCAGTCATGGGGCTAATAATGGCGGGTGAGGTTATAAAAGATTTAATAAAGAATTGATTGTATGTAAACAATATTGTATAATAAAAATGCACACTATACCCCCATATGGTATTGGAGGTAATGACATGAGGCATGGGCATACCTGTTCTTATTCTGAAAATAAAGTTAATCTCCTTCGGCGTTTAAAAAAAATAGAAGGTCAGATTAAAGGAATACAAAGAATGATAGAAAAGGAAAAATATTGTGCGGATATACTGATTCAGATTGCTGCCGTTAGGGCAGCATTAAATAAAGTAGGGTTGATTATTTTTGAAGATCATACAAAGGGTTGCGTAGTTGAAGCTATACAAACTGACAGTGGTGATGAAAAAATTGATGAGCTTGTAGATGTGTTACATAAGTTTTTAAAATAAGCATATTTTAAATTATAAATGGAGGATTCCATGAGGGAAATAGCTATTGTAGTGGAAAATAAAAATAACCGCGCTCAAGTGGAGATAAGAAAATCTGCTGCATGTGATGGCTGCAAGGGCTGCTCAGTGGGTAGAGAAGGTAAGGCTCTTAGGGTATGGGCTCAGAACCCGATTGGTGCAAGAGTGGGGCAAACTGTTGAAATAGAACTAAGTGCGGCAACGTTTTTATCAGCTACATTGATAGCATATGGTGTACCTCTTCTTGCATTTTTATTAGGCATAGGTTTTGGTTCAAAGGTTGCGAATCTCTTTAATTTATCATCGGCTGAGGTTGTTTCTTTTTTTATTGGACTGGCTTTTATGTCAATCAGCTTTTTTATAATACACTTTTTTACAAGCCGTGAAGAAGTCAGCAAAAAATATTCCTCACGCATAGTAAGAATAATATGATGCTTTGATAGAAAATATTGACAATGATTTATATCTTCTATATAATTGCGTCAGTAATAAGGAAGCTTTAAGACTTTGTAATATTTCGGAGGTTATTTTAAGATGATGACAAGTAAAGAAATTCGGGAGAAATTTTTAAAATACTTTGAGAGCAAGGGCCATACTAGAGTAGCTAGCTCCTCACTTGTTCCACAAAATGATCCCACGTTGTTGTTTACTAATGCTGGAATGAACCAGTTTAAAGATGTTTTTTTGGGACTGGAAAGCCTCCCATATTCACGTGCTGCATCTTGTCAAAAATGTGTGCGCGCCGGTGGCAAACACAATGATTTGGAAAGTGTAGGAAAAACAGCTAGGCATCATACATTTTTTGAGATGTTGGGTAATTTTTCTTTTGGAGACTATTTTAAAAAAGAAGCGATACAATATGCTTGGGAATTTTTAACAGAAGTATTAAAACTACCTAAGGAAAAACTTTGGGTAAGTATCTATGAAAATGACGAAGAAGCTTTTAAATTATGGCAAGCTTATGTCCCGGCCGAGCGAATTGTCCGTATGGGCGAGAAAGATAATTTTTGGAGCATGGGTGACACCGGACCTTGTGGACCATGCAGTGAAATATATATTGACCGAGGAGAAGAGCACAGATGTAATGCAGAAGAATGTGCTCTAGGAAAATGCGATTGTGACCGCTGGCGAGAATTGTGGAATTTAGTTTTTATGCAATACAACAGAGATGAACAAGGCAATTTGACTCCTTTGCCAAAACCCAGTATAGATACAGGAATGGGCCTTGAACGCATAACGACTGTAATGCAAAATGTCTACAGCAACTATGATACAGACCTTTTGCGCCCATTGATTTCATTTGTTGAGGATTTGTCAGGCAAAAAATACGATGAAGGTGAAGAGGGTCTACCTTTTAGAGTTATTGCAGACCATTCCAGAGCTATTACTTTTTTAATTTCCGATGGAGTACTTCCCGGAAATGAAGGAAGAAGCTATGTATTAAGGCGTATTCTTCGCAGGGCAGCCCGCTATGGTAAAGAACTTGACCTTAATGAGCCATTTTTATATAAAATTGTGCCACAAGTGGTCAAGCTAATGAAGGATACCTATCCTGAACTGGAAAAGAGTTTAGAATATGTACAAAAAGTAGTTAAAGCCGAAGAAGAAAGATTCCACGAGACATTAAATGATGGTCTGAAGATATTATATGAAGGTATTGATAAACTATCAAATGCAGGAAAATCCCAAATCCCCGGAGATATGGCCTTCTTGCTTTATGATACTTATGGCTTTCCAATAGATTTAACAAAGGATATAGCAGAAGAAAAGGGTATGACCGTTGATACCAAGACGTTTGAGCAGCTTATGGACCAACAGCGCAAACAAGCTAAAGCTGCTCGCAAAGAAACCTATAAAATTGATGCACTTTATGATTTGTTAGCAGATCTTCCGCCAACAGATTTTGTGGGATATGATTCTTATGAATCAAACAGTAAGGTTCAACTTATACTAAAAGACCGTGAAGTTGTTAAAACATGTAATGACCAATCTGCAGAAGTTATACTTGTTTTAGACAAAACGCCTTTTTATGCAGAATCCGGTGGCCAAGTTGGAGATACAGGTATAATTGAAAATGAAGACTTTTTGTTCGAGGTAGCTGGAACTCATAAAACTCCTGACGGGAAGTTTTATCATGTGGGTAAAATATTAAAGGGCAATATAAATATAGATGATTTAGTTTCGGCAAAGGTTGACATAGATAAGAGACTGAGCACAGCAAGACATCACAGTGCTACCCATTTGCTGCATAAAGCTTTAAAGGAAGTGTTAGGAGAACATGTAAACCAGGCTGGTTCGTTGGTCGATGAACACAGATTAAGATTTGATTTTTCTCACTTTGCAGCACTTACACCGGAAGAAATCCGCATGGTGGAAGAGAAGGTAAACAGTGCCATATTAAATAATTTACCTGTGAACATAAATTGGACAACACTTCAGGAAGCTAAAACGCAGGGAGCTGTAGCGCTTTTTGGAGAAAAATATCATGACCGCGTTCGCGTTGTAAGCATTGGTGATTATAGTAAAGAACTATGCGGTGGCACCCATGTAAATAGCTCATCTGAAATCGGGCTGTTTAAAATAATATCCGAAAGCAGTATAGGCGCTGGTATTAGAAGGATTGAAGCAGTTTGCGGGAAAAATCTAATGGATTTTCTGTATGACACTCTTGATAGTTTAAATAAAGTAGCTGCTCTATTAAAAGCCTCACCTCATGAGGTAACTCAAAAAGTGAGTGAGCTGTTGGAAAAATATAAACTGCAGGAACAAGAAATCGAGTCCTTAAAACAACATGCCATCAACTATGAAGTAGATGAGATACTTAAAGTAAAAGAAAGTATAAACGGCATAAATGTTATATCAGCCAAGACTCAAGCAAAGACTATAGATGATCTTAGAAAGATGAGTGATGTACTGCGTCAGAAGATTAAATCCGGCATTATCGTTTTAGGTAGCATTTGTGACGATAAAACAATGTTTGTAGCTGCAGTTACAGATGATTTAGTCAAAAAAGGCTATCACGCCGGCAACATTGTAAAGAGCGTGGCTCAAATTGCCGGAGGAAGTGGAGGAGGGCGGCCCAACTTTGCCCAAGCTGGCGGTAAAATCCCTGCGAAACTTGACGAGGCCCTTGCTTCAGTTTCAAAGTTGATTGTGTAATCTAAAAAAGCGATGGAGGGAATGATAATGGGGCAAAACATGGGTGAAACGGTAAAATTCAAGGTGGAAAAAGACAGCGATATTGATGCGCGCAAGATTTTAAAAGAAGTATCAAAAGCCTTGGAAGAAAAAGGTTACAATCCAATAAACCAGATTGTAGGCTACCTTTTGTCAGGTGATCCTGCATATATCACAAGTCACGGTAATGCAAGAAATTTAATTCGAAAGCTTGAACGTGATGAATTATTAGAAGAACTTCTCAAAAATTTTATTGAGGGTTAGTTTAAGTATTAAGTGTAAAGAGAAAATTGTCAGCAGGTAATATCATTTACTAGAGTAATTTTTATATTTATGCTAGGTGTTGCCTGCTGATACTTTTTTTATGGTGTTAACAAAGAAAAATTCAAAGAGGTCAACAACTTATGCAATACAATAAACTTGGATGTACTAATTTAATAGTATCTAAGTTGTGTTTTGGCAGCTTGACAATTGGTCCCCTTCAAGCCAATTTATCTATCGAAGACGGAGCAGATATTATATTATATGCTATGGAACTAGGTGTTAATTTTATAGATACTGCCGAATTTTACAGCAACTATCGATATATAAATAGAGCGTTAAAGAAAGCAAAAGCAGAGCTAATAATTTCAACAAAATCTTATGCTTATACATATGAAGGAATGAAACAAAGTGTAGAAAAAGCACGTAAAGAAATTGGAAAAGATATAATTGATATATTTATGCTGCATGAACAGGAAACGAAACTAACACTTAAGGGACATCGGGAAGCTTTAGAATATTTGGTTGATGCTAAAGCAAAAGGGCTAATAAAAGCAATAGGTGTTTCGACTCATACAGTTGAAGTAGTAAATGCAGCAGCAGACATGCAAGAAATAGAAATAATTCATCCTTTGATTAATTTTAAAGGACTAGGTATTAAGGATGGAACATTACATGACATGGAAATTGCGATACAAAAAGCGTATAAAAATGGCAAAGGCATATACGGTATGAAGGCTTTAGGCGGTGGAAATCTAATAAAAAATAAAGAACAAGCCTTTTCTTATATTTTATCATTCCCATACCTTGATTCGGTAGCTGTGGGCATGCAATCTCGTGATGAGGTCATGGCAAATGTTAACATATTTGAAGGAAAAACAGTAAATCCTGATATTCAGAAAAGATTGAGCAAAAAGAAAAGAAAACTATTAGTAGAAGATTGGTGTCAAGGTTGCGGAGAATGCGTAAGGCACTGTCGATACAATGCACTTTCTATTCATAATGGCCGATCAGTTGTAAACCCCAAAGCTTGTATTCTTTGTGGCTACTGTGCTGGATATTGTCCTGAATTTTGCATAAAAATATTTTAAAAGGAGTAATTTTTAATGCGCATTTTGGGCTTAGATATTGGTGAAAGGCGAGTTGGCGTTGCAATATCAGATGAACTTGGTTTTTCTGCTCACGGTTTAGATGTAATAGAAAGAAAGAAAAATGGTGAAGATATAAAAAGGATAGCAGAGCTTGTTTCACAGTATAATGTTTCAAAAGTCGTTGTAGGCCTTCCCAAAAATATGGATGGAAGCTTGGGCCCTAGCGGTGAAGCCGTTAAAAAATATGCTGCTAAACTGCAAAACACATTGGGAATTGAATTAGATTTTTGGGATGAGAGATTAACGACTGTTGCAGCCGAGAAAATATTAATTGAAGCTGATATGTCCCGCAAAAAAAGAAAAACGGTCATTGACAAAATGGCAGCAGTACTAATTCTTCAAAGTTATTTAGATTTTAAAATTAGAGTTGACAGCAGGGAAAAATTACAATAAAATATCCTTAATTTAATAAGAATTGGAGTTGAAAAAATGGAAGAAAGAGAAACTATCACGTTACTAGGTGAAAATGGCGAAGAAACAGAATTTGAGATACTAGGAGTTATTACTGTTGAGGATACTGATTATGCGATTTTAGCTCCTCTTGACGATGAAGATGACCAAGCGTATATATTCCGTATTGATACCGATGAAAACGGTGAAGAAATTCTTTCTGTGGTAGAAGATGATGAAGAATTTGAAATGATAAGAGACGCTTGGGAAACATTATATGATGATGAACTGGAACTTGATGCTGATGATGATTTTAATGAAGAATAAAACTTGTGGATAGACATAACTTGACAGATTAAATGTTCTATTTTATAATTGTTTATAATTTAATAATATAAAGACTATGAAGAGGAAAATTAATGAAGTTAATTTTCAGAGAGCCGGTGGTTGGTGTGAACCGGTAGATAACTCATTATTTCCGCCTCGGAGTCGTTGACGAGGAGTCAAACGGTAAAAACCGTTATGTTTAATGAGGGTTGTACTTATTTTGGGAAACCGAAATAGGGTGGCAACGCGGTAAATCCGCCCCTTGTATGGGCGGTTTTTTTATTAGTATTTAGTAAAAGGGAGAGGAGGGAAAAACAGAGAATCAATATTTTAAATTTCGTGTTTAATTGAACAAATAATTGTCACAAATCATGGCAATTACAATAAACCATAAAAAGATTTGAATAAGAAGGGGTAGTTAAAATGAGGGTACTAATATGTGACGATTTGGCACAAGAAGGTATTGATATTTTAAAAGAAGAATTTGATGTGGATATTAAGACTAAATTAAGTGAGGATGAACTGGTAGAAATAATTCCGAATTACGCTGCAATAGTTGTAAGAAGCGCAACCAAAGTTACCAAAAAGGTAATAGAAAATAGCAATTTAAAGGTCATAGGTAGAGCTGGAGTAGGTGTTGACAACATAGATGTTGATACCGCAACACAAAAAGGTATCTTAGTAGTAAATGCTCCTGAAGGAAATACTATCGCTGCTAGCGAGCATACTATTGCATTGTTGATGGCTGCAGCTAGGAATATTCCGGCAGCGGTTATGAGCCTCAAAAACAAAAAATGGGACAGGAAAAAATTTATGGGTGTAGAACTAAGAGGCAAAACTCTTGGAGTTGTAGGGTTAGGTCGTATAGGAAAAGATGTAGCCATTAAAGCTATAGGCTTAGGTATGAATGTTATAGCATATGACCCCTATGTTATAAAAGAGCATGTTGAAAATATTAATGTTAAAGTGGCGGATTTAGAGACAGTATTAAAAGAAGCAGATTTTCTAACTTTTCATGTGCCTGTTACAAAATCAACTTATCACATGATCGACAAAGAACGTATTAACATGATGAAAGACAGAGTGATTATCATAAATTGCGCTCGCGGTGGCATAATAGATGAAGCTGCCCTTTATGAAGGGCTTGTATCAGGCAAAATCGCAGCCTGTGCCTTGGATGTATTTGAACAGGAGCCACCACTAGATAGTCCTCTCATAGACTTGCCTAATGTTATAGCCACTCCACATCTTGGGGCCTCTACTGCTGAAGCACAAATAAATGTTGCAGTGGATGTAGCAAAAGACATAATAAGAGCTTTAAAGGGTGAGATGGTTAAAAATCCGGTAAACATGATATCTATTCGGCCGGAAGAATATAAAGAAATTAAACCCTTTATGGAATTGGCTGAAAAAATGGGCTCAATTTACACTCAGCTTAAAAACGGTCGAATTAGTGAAGTAGAGATGATATATTCCGGCAAAGTGGGCAAATTTGATGTTAGGCCAATAACAACTGCAGGCATTAAAGGCATTTTAACAAACATATTACAAATTCCTGCAAATGTGGTTAATGCCTATTTTCTTGCTAAAGAACGAGGAATTAAAATTATAGAGAAAAAAGTGAGCAAAGATCAAGATGCTCCGGGTACCGTAATATTGAAAATTACAACAGATAAGGGTGTTGGAAGCATAACAGGAACAGTTTTTGGGAAAGATGAACAGAGAATAGTTGCTGTAGATGAGTATAAGATAGACCTGATCCCTGAAGGTTTTGCATTGATGTCCTTTCATAGAGACAGACCGGGCATAGTAGGTGAAGTAGGAACTTTATTAGGTCAAAATGATATTAATATAGCATATATGCAGTTAGGGCGAAAGTCTTATCGCGGAGAAGCTCTAATGGTGCTTGGAGTTGATGAAGAAATTCCTGAAAGTGTATTAAATGAGATCAGACAAATAAAAGACATAGCGGATGCGGTATTCATTAAATTTTAAATTCTTGACAATGAATATTATTTGCAATATACTATATACATATTAGCATGCCAAAGGTGGTGTTGTGTCTATGGTTAATGAAGAAGAGAAGAAACAAAAAATACGTTTAATTGAAGAAAAGTTAAGAGAAAAAGAGTTTAAATTGACTCCGCAAAGAAGAGCAACCCTTGACGTGCTTATTGAAAACCAGTCTAAACATTTAAGCACAGAAGATGTTTATGAGCTTGTAAAGAGCAAGTATCCTAATATAGGTCTTGCAACCATATACAGGACTTTGCAATTGTTTGATGACTTTGATATTGTAAAAAAACTTAATTTCAATGATGGTTGTTATAGATATGAATTAAGCGAAGATGAACGACATCAGCACCACCATTTGATCTGTATTGATTGTGGAAATGTATATGAATTTGATGATGATCTACTTGAACAATTAGAACATAAAATTGAAAAGGACAATGATTTTCAAGTGACAGATCACATGGTTAAATTTTTTGGATATTGTAAAAACTGCAAAAGAGAAGATAAATAATAGAGCCCTAATTGAGTAGGGCTCTATTATTTATGCGCGTTTTCTTAAAAAGATTTTACTTACTTCTGCTGCAATAAATGGCATTACACCGAAAAGAACTATTACATCCCAGTCATATATTGAAAGTTTGACGGTGCCAAATACATCTCTTAAAGCGGGAACATATATTACTACCAAGAGTAACAAAAATGATATAAATGTACCGCCTACCATATATTTGTTGCTGAAAAAGCCTAATTTAAACACCGAGAAGGTTTCTGAACGAGATGTGTATGCTCTTAGTAGCTCACTGAAAATTAGGGTTACAAATGCATAAGTTTGTGCGACTTCTAAACTTGCATTCCTACTGAGTGCAAACGCAAACACACCTAACACTGCCGCTGTCATAAAAGTACTTTGAATACCAATTTGCCATTTCATTCTACTATCCATTATAGGCTCATTGGGATTTCTAGGCGCTTTACTCATTATATCAGGTTCTTTTGCTTCCATTCCTAAAGCAAGGGCAGGAAACGCGTCAGTTAGTAAGTTCAACCACAATAGTTGGATTGGCCTAAGAGGTATTGGCAACCCAACCAGCATTGCTATAAATATAATCAAAATTTCAGCTATATTACATGACAAGAGGAAGAAGATAAATTTACGTATATTTGAGTATATGACTCTACCTTCTTCAACAGCGGCTACTATACTGGCAAAGTTGTCATCTGTGAGAATCATTTCAGCAGTTTCTTTTGCCACGTCAGTTCCTGTGATTCCCATAGCAATACCTATGTCAGCTTTTTTAAGTGCTGGTGCATCGTTTACACCATCACCTGTCATGGCGACAATTTGTTTGTTTTGCTTTATAGCATCAACAATTCTAAGTTTGTGAATAGGAGAAACTCGAGCATAGACCGAAACTTGATTGGCAACAGAAATTAATTCTTCATCGCTCATGGAATCAAGTTCGGTTCCTGTTAAAACCCTGGAGCCTTCGTCTATCATGCCTAAATCCCGTGCGATAGCTTCAGCGGTGTCTTTATAATCACCAGTTATCATAACAGGCCTTATGCCGGCCCCTTTGCAGACCTTTATAGCTTCTTTTGCTTCGGGTCTAGCAGGGTCTATCATACCTACAAGGCCTACAAAAATCATATCTTTTTCTATTTCATCAGGATTGGGTTCCTTGGGTATTTCATTTTCTAATTTATAAGCAAAGGCCAATACTCTTAAAGCTTGGGAAGCCATGTGGTGATTTATTTCTAAAATCTGTTTTCTGTCGTCATCTGTAATATTTGATATTGTACCATTTTTTAATATCCTGTTTGATAGATTAAGCATTACATCTGGAGCGCCCTTGATGCAGGCAATATATCCGTCTTCATGAGGATGAAATGTGGTCATTCGCTTGCGGTCAGAGTCAAAGGGTATTTCTTGGAGTCTTGGTTTGGTTTTGTTTAATTCCTCTAAAGATATACCCGCCTTTGTTGCTGCAACTACCAAGCAACCTTCCGTCGGATCGCCTATTATGCGCCAAGTTTTATCTCCGTCAGATCCACTTTCTTCAAGTTTAGCATCATTACACAGTGCGCTTATGGTTAAAAGCATTTTTAAATCTGCATCCGCTAAAGGATCTATTTTTTCATCGTTAAGAGTAAAATCGCCTTGAGGTTTGTAACCTTCTCCAGAAATAGAATAGATTTTTCCATTGACAAACACCTTTTGAGCTGTCATTTCATTTTGAGTTAGTGTCCCAGTTTTATCCGAACATATTACTGTTGTGCTGCCTAGGGTTTCAACTGCATGTAATTTCTTTATTATTGAATTTCTTTTTACCATGCGCTGCATTCCAAGGGCAAGCACTATAGTTACAATAGCAGGTAAACCTTCAGGAATTGCTGCTACTGCCAAGCTGACAGCAGTCATGAACATCTCTAAGATAGGAACTCCTCTAAAAAGGCCTAGCAAGAAAACTATTCCGCAGATAGCGAGACTGGCAATTCCTAAGATTTTTCCTAACTCATCGAGTTTTTTCTGAAGGGGTGTGGTTTCTTCTTCGTAGCTTTCCAGCATCTCAGCTATTAATCCTATTTGAGTATTCATTCCTGTTTCAACAACGATACCTTTACCTCTGCCATAAGTTACTACTGTGCTCATAAAAGCTGAATTGCTTCGGTCTCCCAGCGGAACCTCATCATTGAAAACAATTTCCGCATTTTTTTCAACGGGTACTGATTCGCCGGTGAGAGAAGCTTCTTCTATTTTCAAGTTGACGCTTTCGATAAGCCTTAAGTCTGCAGGAACGTAATTTCCCGCTTCTAAAAGCACCAAATCTCCTGGTACAAGTTCGCGAGCGGGGATTTCCATCATTTTTCCATCTCTTATGACCTTTGCTTCAGGAGCCGCCATTTTTTTTAGAGCTTCTAAAGCTTTATTGGCCCTAAATTCCTGAATAACGCCTAAAGTGGCATTTAAAATTACAATAAGTATTATCACGATAGAATCTGTAACTTCCCCTATAAGTGCCGAAATGACACTTGCACCAATAAGTATTAGCACCAAAAAATCCTGAAATTGGGAAAGCAACATTTGCCAAATGGTTTCTCCTTTTTTGCCGACTAATTCGTTATAGCCGAAAGACTTTAGTCTTTCACTAGCCAGCTCAGAGGAAAGGCCTTTTTCTAAATCAGTATTCAATTTTGTAGATATATCTTGCTTTTTTAATGAATACCATTTAGTTTTTTCCAAGAATTACCCTCCTTATATTTTGTATTAGTAGTATGTGAAAATTGAGATAAATTATTTTTAAAAAATCCACCTCCTTGGTAAATACATAAATAATA
>ENA-OWPA01000631-OWPA01000631.1-bioreactor-metagenome-genome-assembly--contig:-NODE-631-length-41050-cov-8.135968_pt1 | contig 41050 bp, 46 predicted proteins | sample MGYA00238139_ERZ651803 | MGnify/ENA primary metagenome ERZ651803 (study PRJEB26909, sample SAMN07631231) | bioreactor metagenome | isolation source: Switchgrass digestor | place: USA: Dartmouth... | reverse complement strand
TGGTCTGGGCCAACACGTCTATGGGCCTTCTTGTACCGAAATCATCCAGCTCTTCATAGATTCGCCGGGCATCTTTGCCTCGGGCGTTAAATGCCTGTGAGTTTATTATCATGGCATTTATCCCAGAATCTGAGGCAAATTGGTCTATCTTATGAAGCTGTTTGGAATTGTAGATAAAGTATCGGATCTTTATGCCGTACAAATCCATAAAGTGGTCTTCAGTTATTTGGAAGGATTTATATACTCCTTCCCGAATTGCGATAGAGGGCACTACTATGATGAACTTACTCCAGCCGTATGCTCTGTAAAGTTCGTACATGGTCCTTATATATGTATAGGTTTTGCCAGTGCCTGTTTCCATTTCGATGGTGAGATTGTACTTGCCAGCTAAACGCTCAGATGGTTTTAAGCCATTTCTCAACTGAACTTTTCGTATGTTTTCCAAAATATCTTCTTCCGGTAAAATTATAGGACTATTTTTAAAGCCGGTTTCAAGTAATAGCCTTTGCTGGCCGGCAATCTCTCCTTTTTCTCTGCCTGTATCCAGTTGAAAATGAGAAACTTGATTTGGCTGCCCTCTAAAGCAGTCCACTACAGATTTTACTGCGTCTATTTGAAACTGCTGTTCCTTAAATTTTATCTTCATTAAACTCACCTTTATAAAACCTTAATCTGTGTATCGGGAGAAATGCTTTTAAAGATTTCTTCAAGGTTTATCCTGTCGGGACATGAGCTAAAAGAACTGTCTCGAAATACCGCTTTTAAAGGTTTTATTTTCGCAATTTCTTTTATCAATTCTTCGCCTACATCTTCATCAAAACAGGCCGCCAAGGAATTCCCTGCCACAAAGTGGACTTCTTTGCCGCAAATTTCTTTGGTCTCTATGGGAAGTGAAAGTTCTAAGCCTGCTTCCAGCATTACTTGAGTTAAAAGGTCAAGACTAGTCCGGTCTTCTTTTATATTTGATTCTAACTCATCTAAAATGTTTTGGCTGAGCTTATCGGGCGCGTAATATACGTCTTTCATATTTGATGAGTCTACTCTATATACTCTAAAGCCGTAGTCGATATCAGCACCGGTTTCTTCCTTTATCTTTTTTCCCGCGCGGCGGATGCGCTCTTTAGCTATTTCAGCTATTGTTTTATAGCCTGCTTTGTAGGCTTCCGAGTTTTCATCGCAGGGCTCAGGCAATTGGATCATTATGTATTTACGATTGCCTCCGTCTTCGGCATTTAGCTGCATCACTGCATGGGCTGTAGTAGCAGAGCCTGCAAAGAAGTCTAGGATAATTTCATTGTCCAGATAAAACATGCTGATTAAATGTTTTAACAAGGTTGTCGGTTTTGGGTAAGAAAAAACGGCACCTTCAAATAACCGCTTCATTTCATGGTTGGCCTGAATATTTAATATATTTTCTTCAAAGCCTATATGATTTCTGTAAAGCTTGGTCCTGACTATGGGATTGCCTTCATTGTCAACCTTCGCATAGTTTTTGCAGTATACATTCCACTGATTGCCCTTGCCTTTTTTAAATACTATGTAGCCGTTTTTTATGCCCCACTCTACTTTTGATTTGCTCCACACCCAGCGCCAGCCGTCATTGTACTTTTCTCTTCGATTGTTGGGATATACAAGGGTTCCGTCAGGTGCTTTTATTCCAAAATCCAGGCTTTCAACGTATCCTTTGCTTCCCCGATCCAGTTTTTCTAAATTATATCCGCCGCGCTCTTTATAGTATTCATCTTTAAATTTATACTTTCCGTCGATATCTACAACTTGATTGTTAAATTTTACATTTTCTATGTTTTTAGCATAAAGCAGGATATATTCAGTTTCCACCATTAGGTATTTTGAGTCATTGCCCGAACCTTTTGACTTTCGCCAAATAAAATTGGCCACGAAGTTTCTCTCTCCAAATATTTCATCGCATATCCTTCTCATGTTGTGGATTTCATTATCATCTATGCTGATAAGTATAACTCCATCTTCCGACAGTAAGTTCCTCGCCAGTTTAAGCCTCGGGTAAATCATGGTGAGCCAGTCACTGTGGTATCTTCCATTGTATTCGGTATTTTGGAATAGTCTGTTGCCTTCTTGATCAACTTGCCCCGACTTTTTAGCATATTTGGTTTTTTCAACGGTGAATCTGTCTTTGTATATGAAATCTTTGCCGGTGTTATAAGGCGGATCTATGTAAATAAATTTTATTTTGTTTAGATATGATTCTTGAAGGAGCTTTAAAACTTCCAGATTGTCACCTTCGATAAAAAGGTTCTGAGTGGTTTCCCAGTTCAGGCTATCTTCTTTCACCGGCCTTAAAGTTTTATTAGTAGGAGTGTTGGCTAAAACTATGGCTTCCTTTTTCCCCGGCCATGTAAGCAAGTACCTCTCTTTGGTGCCTTCCACTATCTCATCAGACAGCTCCTGCTTTAAGAGCTCAAAATCTATTGCACGGGTTATATTGCCCTTTTCGTCCTTTATTTCAGTTATGACATTTGGAAAGAGTCTGCCTATTTTTTCTATGTTATTTTGGATAATATCCTTTGACTCCATTTTTACTTTTTCCACATGATGACCCCCTTAAGGTGGTTTAAAAAGCTATAACCCAATTATGATTTTAGTGTGGAAACATTGGAAAAAGATTGACCTAAAACAATTATAGCATAGGTGAGTTTTTAAGGACAGCAAAAACCGCAGGTCTTTTATATATTCTGCGGTTTATATAAGACAATATATTGATTTTGCCTAAAACAATTCAAAAAGCTTATCCACGGCATCTCTTGTGACATCAATTGCCTTTTTGTTCTCCTGACTGATATCTTCGTAAAGTTCCAGTCTTAAAACTTTAGTAGCCTTAGGAGCTTCGATGCCAATTTTAACCCGATCTCCCTCAATTTCAAAAACCTTTATAATAATATCATTTCCGATAACAATGCCTTCTCCGGTCTTTCTTGTAAGCACTAACAAGATTCGCACCGCCTATCTGAACAGGCTTTTTTTAGTTGCAAAGGTTCCCGTATATTGTACTCAGGATTGTCCACAATGAATTGATCAGCTAAGCGCAAATCCGGGTTTATAATAATGGGCGCCTTGAGATTTATAGTAATATCTTTTGTACGTGCCCTAATTGTCAATACACAAAGCACCAGAGCTTCTTCCGGCGATTTGATATGCAATTGGAGAAGATTTTCCCGGGAAATGTTTGGAGTATAGTTCGGAAAAAAATGATAAGGATTAGTTACAGGTAAGGCTACTTCAGGTTCGTCTACAGCTTCAAGCCATTTAACGATATCGGTGCCGGGATGGTCAAGCAGTACGTATTTTTTATACTGCTCAAGGCCCAATATGCCGTTAGTAAATGTGATAATTTTATCTGATGCAATCGTCATCGTGGATAACATCTCCTATGCAAATTTATCTATATTTTTGCCTGTCGGCACCGCTTTTATATTTATATAGGGATTTTGTTCCATGTATATATTGACCTTTGCTCTTTCATAATCCATGGTAACAGGGTGATCTGAAACATCTACTTTTACGCTGCCTCGTGATAAATTAGCATTCACCTTACCTAGTTTGAAAGCAATTTTAGGCGGCGCTTTAGGAACTGCCTCTACATTAACTTCCGGCGGTTCGGGAAAGGACTCGCTTTCTATTATATCTCCGATAGATATGCCTTTTTCTATGGCCCCTAGAGCGTCACCACCGGCAGCTTTATTTCCTATATAGTCAATAGCATACTGTTTGGCCTCATTGTACCACATAGGAATCGCTATAAAAAGTGAAGGCTGCCCCATGTCAGCCCTGCAGTGAGAAAAGTCTATATCCTCGATTGTAGGAAAGGTACTGGAAACATCAACCTCTGGCAGTTTGGTGTTTACGTCAAAACCTTCATGAATATGCATCTTTGGATCGACAAAGCCTTTATATGTGTCGATACCTATGCGGCCAAATCCAAATTGAATCTGAAGATCGTAAATGAGCATATAAGGATCCCCCTAAGAACGACATTTATCTCAGAAAGTCCACCAGTGTGGGCTGAATTATTCTTGCGCCTACTGAAAGGGAGGCCCTATAAATGCTTTCTTCCATTTTTAGCTCTGTTATTAATTCGGCTAAGTCAATACCCTCGGTGTTGTTGAGCAGTTCCAAATAATCCACTTCATTGGCATCAAGCCTGGAAACGGTAGCTTCCAAACGGTTGGTGCGGGCACCTATCTGAGCTCTGTATTTTAAAACAATGCCTAAAGAGTTTTTTATGTCTTCTAAAACATCTCCCGAGATAGCTTCACTATCGTTTGTTTCAAGAGCATTTTCAAGACTTTCTACTGCATCAAAGATATCTTCAAATACTTCAGGCCCAATTAGGTTTATGGGGATTCGCTCTGAGCGACCCAGATTGTATTCTAAAAAATCATTATCATCAATGGTTTTGCCTTCATCAGGTATTTCTGGATTTAGTTCTACAACTTTTCTTAGTTCTCCGTCAATCTCCTTTTCCACTATAGCAAAAGGCGGTTTATCTGTAATATACCCACCAAATATGTATCTGTTGATACTCGTTGAGTTTGCCTCTTGAAGAAGCTGGTCCTTTAATTCTCTAACTTCATATAGTATCTTCTCCCTATCTTCCGGAGTTAGGGTCCCATTGGCAGCCTGAACGGTAAGTTCGTTTAATCTTTGAAGTATATCTCCAACATTGGTCAGAGCGGTTTCAGTGTCCTTCATCCATGTTAAGGCATCTTTGGCATTGCTGTTATATTGTTCTATGGCGCTGAGCTGGCGGCGAAGCTTTAGGGCAAGTGCAGCTCCCACCGGGTCATCTGACGGCCGACGTATTTTTCGTTGGGCAGCTATCATATCGTTTACATCTGCCAAACGCTTTAAGTTTTGGTTCAAGTTCCGCATAAAGTTTTCAGTAATCATAGATTGAGTTATTCTCATTATCTATCCCTACCTTCCGGTTATGCCCATGCGATTAACTATTGTATTTAGCATTTCATCAACAGTTGTGACCATTCGACTGGCCGCATTGAAGCCGTGGAGGTATTGAATCATCTTGGTCATCTCTTCATCTAATGAAACGCTGGAGGTCATTTGCCGGCGCTCGTCAAGTTGGCTCACCATAAAAGCCTGACTGTCAGCAGCACGAGTAGCCTCCTGTGAATCTACGCCGATTTTTGAGATAAGGGCGCCGTAAAATTCGTCAATGGTGATGCCTTTTATACCATCATTTAGTGTAGGATCTTCTTCAAGAATTTTATATCTTAAATTTGCAAGTTCTAAGGCAATGCGGTTATCGCCGGGAAGACCGTCTTTATCTTCGGCAGCAGCTATTTTTGCGGGGTCTTCGACTATGACAGGATTTACTTTTAACTCACCAGATTTAGATTCATAATGAAAGAAATTGATATCTTTTTGGCCATATAAATTGTAACCTTGTCGATGTATTTCATTAAATTCCTTTGCAAATCTCTTAGTGAATATATCCAATTTATCGATATAGCTTTTTATTTTATTGTCCCGTAAATCTAAAAGGCCTTTCAGTTCACCTTTTAATACTCTTACTTCTGAACTGTATTCTTTCCATGTGATTTTTCCATCTGCTACAGAATTGTCAAACTCCATTGTGGCACTTTCAGTGCCCTTGACTAAAATAGCGCCACCTACATTTACGGTGAATAATCCGTTTTCATCTACATATGATTCAAACTGCACCAGATTTGACAGTTCATCTAATAAAAGGTCTCTTTTGTCCATAAGGTCAGCAGCAGAAGCTCCGCCGATTTGGGTCTGCTGTATTTGCAAGTTTAGCTGGGCTATTTGGTTTGCAATACTGTTTATGTTGTTTACTTGCACAGATATTCTATAATTGATGTCATTTATTATGTCATTTAACTGGGTAAAAGCATGGTTTATAGTGTTTGCTAAGGTAATAGCTCTTTCTTTCACCGTTTCCCGCGCTTCTGGGGAGGAAGGATCCTTTGATAAAGTCTCAAGCCCCTTCCAAAATTCATTTAGAACCGAGGATATTCCAATATCCGAAGGTTCATTGAAAACAGCTTCGACCTGTTTTAGGATACTGCTTTGAATATCCCACTGGCCCAGTGCAGAGTTTTCATTTCTGTATTGTCTGTCAGTAAATTCATCTCTAATTCTATTGATATCCGATACCTTTACGCCAGTACCCATCTGGTAGTTGGCACCAAATCCGTAAGCAGTGTATGTGGACTCTAACATTACACGCTGGCGAGAGTAGCCGGGGGTATTGGCATTTGCTATATTGTGGGATACGGTTTGTTGTGCCATTTGGTTGGCAAAAAGAGCCTTCTTAGCGATTTCTATACCTAAAAAACTTGACAATAGATTTCACCACCTTATGCCTGCTTATCAATAAAATGGAAGGCCTCCTCTTTATTACTAATACCATCTGCACTGTAATTAGCTTTACTTGTTCTTGTTTCAGTTAATAGCCCTATGGAAAAATTAATGTAATCTAAGGCATTTCTAATCAGTTTCTCATTCCTTCGATTTTGGTCTTGAATTTTCAGTAAAACTTCTTTTAAATCATTGTATATAGAAGTAAATCTTTCTGCTTCTTCCTTATCTAAAATCGATTTGAAGAAATCCTCTTTTGCTTCAGACACATCTTTATTGTGCAATTTAGCGATTTGATTTGCTAATTCATATCTTTTGTCTTCCAGCTTGCCCAATTTCAAAACAAGGCCTTGTTCTATTTCAGTTATTTCATTGAGTTTTTTTAAATCGCCGTTAACAAGCACATCAGTTTTCTGCTCACCTAAGTTAAATAGTGTCTTATATGTTTCAAGCTGATCCTGCATTACTTCTATTAACGCTAATGTAATTTCCCTATTTCCCACTTTAGAGCCCCCTAAGTTATATTAGCTTATCAGTAAAAATTTCTTCCACAATTTTATCAGCTACCAATTCCCCATCAACGTTATAAGTTCCGGCTTTTATTTGAGCTTTTAATTCCTTTATCTTCTCAATTCTCACATCATCTACCTGAGAAGCCAACTTAATGGCATGGGCGATTTCGCGCACATCATCAGATAAATTTACCTCATCAGTATATGTTGGAGCTTTTTTATCTAATTTAGCTTTTGAATGCTCTGAGCTTTTTAGGTAGGCCCTCATTATTCCGTCCAGCTGAGCTCTTGAAATATTCATGTAAAATGCCCCCTCTTAGAAACCTTGCTACATATTATATCGAACTATACTAGAGTATTTATAAGCAGCTAAAATATCAATATATGTTATTTAAGTCTGTTTAGCTCTCTATTGCTCTATATTATGGCATTACTTACCTTCTTCTTTCGTCCTTTGAAAATTTTGACAGGTGCAGCTTGCCCTTCATATTTTTATCTACGAACATAGGTTTTTTGTCGGGAATCAGATTATTTCTGAGCTTCCTGCTGCACTTTTCACAAAGCCTACCCGTTAAAATAGGTTCTTCGCAAATCTCGCATTTTAATACGATATTAGTATTGTTGCTTTGCAGCATCAAACGGCCTGCCTTTAGATACTCCAAAATCTTTCTTGCGGAAACGCCCGTGCCCTCTGATACTTCTTCAATGGTAGCCTTAGGATTATTATTGATAAATTCTCTAACCTTGTCGAAATCTTCTTCGTCCTTTTTTAAACACTCAGGGCACAGATTTATATGGTTATAGACAAACAATTTCCCGCACACAGGACAATTCCTGAGTTCCACTGCATATCACCCCTTTTTATAGTGGTTGTAATAAATCTAATTTTTGTATTTAACCCCTTGCGCAAGTCAATACATAAACAGCCTTTGCTCCCGCTTTGACAAGACACTTAGAGCACTCTCCCGATGTTGCTCCAGTTGTATACACATCATCTATTAAGAGCAAAGTTTTGTCCTGGATTTTATGAGTGTTTACAGCTTTAAAAGCTCCTTTTAGATTTTCCTTTCGTAAAGTTTTATCAAGTAAGGTCTGATGCTCCGTAGGCTTTATCCTTATCAGACCGCAAAAGATGGGAATGCCACTTTGCCTGGATATAACTTTGGATAGCAAGTATGCCTGATTAAACCCCCTCTCCCTTTGCCTTGCGGCATGAAGGGGTATGGGGACAATGTAATCAAATATAGGCCACGGAAGCTCTCTTAAAACATCAAACATCAAATTCCCTAAAACTTCTGCTATTTGTGGCTTTCCATGGTATTTGAATTCATTAATCAGTTGCTTCAGTATGCCTGAATAATGGCCATATGAGCGTGCTTGTACAAAAGCATGATGTTCCTCTTGACAGTCCTGGCATATCATATTTTTTCTTTGTATTTGCAAAGGTTTCCCGCATTTATCACATAGGGGTCCACTTAGAGGTATTATCTTATCTCTGCATTGTTGACATAAATGTAGAGATGACTCTACAAGCTTTTTTCTGCATATAAGACAGTAAGGCTTTTGAGGAAACAAAAGGTTTAAAAACAAATTTGCCACATGGGCACTTTTTATCATAATACCCCCACTGAGTCAGTTTTTTTAAAAACATTAAATTAAATATATAATTCTACAAAGTTTTACCAGATTCCTCCTTTTTTTGATTTATACCGCTCATAATGTCGAAAATTTTAAAAGACTTTATAAAATAGCAATCCCTGTATTCGAATGACTACAGGGATTGCTATTTAACCCATTGATGCAACCTATTTAACTCTAGACTTTACAACTTCATAACCTAGTCTTTTTATGGAATCTTCAATTTGGTCAATGGAAATCTTGTCTTCATCAAAATCTAATTTTACTTTGCTTGAATTAAACATAATTTTTACCGTATCTTGATCTACGCCACTTAAACCTTTAAGTGCGCTTTCGATTTTTAACATACATGAAGGGCATGTTAAAGTTTCTAACTGTATTGTTGCCGATTTCATAATTATCATCTCCTGTCTTAAATTTATTTTTGCGATTGCCTTTTCGCTTTGTGTATAAAATTATCTTAGGCGATAGCCTAATAACCTCATACCGTTTAAGATAACAGCCAAGATACTTGCTTCATGTACCAGCATGCCGATTGACATATTTACCCAATCGCCAAACAATAAACCTGCAAGTAACACCAGAACTACACCTAGAGCAATTGCAATGTTTTGTTTCATATTCCTGGCAGTGGCTTTTGCTAGCCCCAGCGCATGGGGCAAACGACCAAAATCCGAATTCATCAGTACAACATCTGATGTTTCAATGGCTACGTCTGTACCCCCGCCCATAGCTATGCCAATATTTGCTAAGGCCAGTGAAGGACTGTCATTTACTCCATCTCCAACAAAAGCTACAGTTTTACCCTCCTCTATTAACTTTTTGATATACGCTGCTTTATCTTCAGGCAGCATGTTACCATAGGCCTCAGTCAAACCTAATTCGCGGCTGACCGCATCAACAGTCCCTTGGTTGTCACCAGAAAGCATTATTAAGTTCTTTACTCCTAATTTCTTAAGCTTTTGTAGGTCTTCTTTTACGCCTGGCCGTATTCGATCGCGAACCCCCATCAATATTTTCAATTCTCCGTCAACAGAAGTTAAGACAAGGGAGTTGCCATGTTTTTCAAAGCGCTCTATATCGGCTTTAGCATTTTCGTCTATCTTGACATTTTCTCTTGCCATTAAGGCAGCATTGCCTACAGCTACTCTGTGGCCTCCTACATTTGCTACGATTCCTTCACCCTTTACAACTTCTGTATTTTCAACTGGGAAGATTTTAGTTTCGCCTATTTGCTCTAATACAGCTTTTGCCAGCGGGTGATCTGATTCCCGTTCAACACTTGCAAGATAGCTTAATGCCTCATCTATATTTTCGCTATAGTATTTTTTCTCGGTAACCGATGGCTTTCCAACAGTAAGGGTGCCCGTCTTATCAAATACCATTGTATCCAATCTGCTAAAATCATTGATCACTTCACTGCCCTTTAGCAGTATGCCATTTCGGGCACCATTTCCTATGCCTGCAACATTGGACACCGGCACACCGATAACTAAAGCTCCGGGACAGCCTAAAACTAAAACGGTAATCGAAAGTTCCACATCTCTTGAAAATAACCATACTATAAATGCTAGAACAAGGACTGCTGGTGTATAATTTTTTGAGAAGCGGTCTATGAAGCGTTCTACTTCAGATTTTGAGTCTTGGGCTTCCTCCACCAGTTCAATTATTCTGCCAAAAGTCGTATCTTCCCCTACCCGTTCAGCTACGATTTGAAGAGTTCCATTATCCAAAATTGTGCCTGCAAATACTTTTGAGCCTTTTTCCTTTCTAACAGGAATAGATTCACCCGTGATACTTGCTTCATTGACACTGCCTTCACCGGTTAAAACTTTACCATCAACCGGAACTTTGGCACCGGTTTTAATAAGTAAAATATCACCTACGTCAACTTCATCAATTTCAACTTCCACAAATTCTCCATCTTCCATTTGTTTTAATGCACTTTCCGGTGCCATTTCCGTCAATTCTTTTATGGCTGAACGTGTCTTATTTAACGTGTGCTGCTCTAAATATGCACCGAATAAAAATAAAAATGTAACAACTGCCGACTCTTCATAGTTTTGAATTAAAAAGGCACCGATGACTGCAATTGTAACTAGAACATCTATACTCACTACTTTTACTCTCAAAGCCTCATATGCTTGAATGGCAATAGGTGCTGCACCTAAGATGGAAGCAGCAATCAAGGCCCAGATAAAGATATCTATATCAGCGACTGCCCATTTACTGATAAAGGCAATAGCTATTAAAATGCCGCTTATCAATGTTATTGAATTTTTATTTTTTAATATATAGTTTTGCACTGCAACTACCCCTAATTATATTAATCTTTTTCTTGTTGCTTTTGATAGGCTTTGTCAAGCTCTTTTAACATATTGTATACAGCCTCGTAGGTTTCGCATACACCTTCCGGCACCGTGTAGTTTCCCGTAATTTGGCGCAGTTGTTCAAATTCCTGGTTTAAATCTGGTGTTTCAGATCCTGCCTCTTTAATCTTGGCACAGATTGCATCAAACAATTTGTGTACATCGTAAAATTCTGGGTGAGCTTTGCCGTGGACTCGTGCTACAATGGGCACAAACTGCTCTAATTTTTTAAGGTTTTTCTCCTTTGCTTCTTTAAAGGTTGACATGGATATGCTCCTTTCTTTTATGTTATTCATCTATATAAGGTTCCCCTTTGTTTTCTATGCTTATAATACCCTAAAACCACCAAAAAGACCATGATATACATCACAATCCAAAATAAAAAAGAGCTGTCTCATTTACACATTTGACAGCTCTTGTTTTTGGCGTAAGTGTATATATATTTTATTTTTATTTTGCAATAGACTTTAAATACGCATTTATAAATTCGTCCAGTTCGCCATCCATGACGGCCTGAACATTGCCAACTTCTACATTTGTCCTGTGATCTTTTACAAGACTGTATGGTTGAAAAACATAGGACCTTATCTGACTGCCCCAAGCTATTTCTTTCTGGTCACCTCTTATTTTTTCAAGCTCTTGCTGTTGCTGCTGTTGATACAGATCAAATAGCCTGGCTTTTAATATCTTCATGGCTGTGTTTCGGTTGCTTTGCTGAGAACGTTCATTTTGGCAAGATACCACAATTCCGGTAGGAATATGTGTTATGCGAACAGCCGATTCGGTTTTGTTTACGTGCTGACCTCCAGCTCCTCCAGCACGAAAAGTTTCGATTTTAAGATCTTCCGGCTTAATATCTACCTGAATATCATCATCGATCTCGGGCATAACATCTACCGAAGCAAAAGAAGTATGGCGCCTGCCGGCAGCATCAAAGGGCGAAATTCTAACCAAGCGATGGACGCCCTTTTCTGCTTTTAAATATCCATATGCATTCATGCCTTCAACCAGTATGGTAACGCTCTTTATGCCCGCTTCATCTCCAGGCAGCATATCAAGGGTGCTTACTTTATATCCCTTATCTTCCGCCCATCGAGTATACATGCGAAGCAGCATGCTTACCCAGTCCTGTGCCTCAGTGCCCCCTGCTCCAGCATGAAGAGAAACAATGGCGTTTTTGTCATCATATTTACCAGAAAGCAGGGTTTCCAGCTTGGTCTTTTCCAAGAGCTTCATAAAGTTTTTGGTTTCCTGAGCAAGTTCCTGTTCAAATTCACTATCATTTGTTTCAGCACAAAGCTCCAGTAAGGTTTCAAGGTCCTCATACTTTTTGATAAGCAAAGTATAGTTTTTAACTTTGCCTTTCAGATTGTTTAATTCTTGCAGGATTTTTTGAGCGGTTTCATGGTCATCCCAAAAATCAGAAGCCATAGTTCTTTGCTCTAAGCGTTCTATTTCAGAATTTAATTTATCAATTTCAAAGTGAATCCCTCAATTCAGTTAAAACAGACTTTGCCGATTCTATTTGAGTTTTATATTCATCAATCATGTTTTCAGCCCCTCTTTCATAAAAGTTCATCCACTTAAGCTGTCCTTCCGCAGCACTTTTTATATTTTTTGCCGCTGCCACAAGGGCAAGGATCGTTGCGGCCAACTTTTTTCTGGTTGCGCACCGGCTGAGGTTTTTCTGCGCCGTCATTGTGAGAATACGTCATATTATAGGTCTTTTGGCGTCTTTCCGGAGCCTTTTTGACTTGAACGCGGAAAAGGTATCGAACGGTATCTTCTTGAATGCTCCTAATCATATCCTGGAACATCTCATAACCTTCAAATTTATATTCTATCACCGGATCTCGCTGACCATAAGCTCTAAGTCCGATGCCTTCCCGCAGTTGATCCATAGCATCGATGTGATCCATCCATTTTTGGTCAACGGTTTTTAGCAAGACAAAACGTTCCAGTTCGCGCATAGTCTCGCTGCCCAATTCCTCTTCCTTTTTCTCATAGGCAGCTTGAGCTTTGCTGACAAGCTCCTGCCGCAGGGCATCTCTAGACAAAGCTGTTTTTTCTTTATCAAGGTCAAATTTAATTTGGAAGATATCCATAAGGTACTCAGCAAGGCCCTTTATATCCCATTCTTCCGAATGAATCTCTTTTGATGCGTATATGTCAAGCAGTCTATCGATGATCTCTGAGATCATGTCCATTATGCTGTCTTTTAGGTTGTCATTTTCTAAAACCCTGCGACGATGCGAGTAAATGACTTCTCGCTGAGTATTCATAACGTCATCGTATTGTAACACATGTTTTCTTATGTCAAAGTTACGGGCTTCCACTTTCTTTTGAGCATTTTCAATAGACTTTGTTATAATGGGATGCTCAATAGGTTGATCTTCATCCATGCCCAATTTATCCATTATACTCTTAATATTGTCACCGCCAAAAAGTCTCATCAGGTCATCTTCCAGGGAAATATAAAATCTGGAAGATCCCGGGTCTCCCTGACGGCCTGCGCGACCCCGAAGCTGGTTATCTATGCGCCGTGCTTCGTGCCTTTCCGTTCCTATGATATGCAGGCCACCTAATTCCGCTACACCTTCTCCTAACACTATGTCGGTGCCTCGACCGGCCATGTTAGTGGCAATTGTAACGGCACCCTTTTGGCCGGCTCTGGCCACTATTTCAGCCTCTTTTTCATGGTACTTTGCATTTAATACTTGATGAGGAATGCCCTTGCGCTTGAGCATACTGCTTAAAAGCTCCGATTTTTCAATAGAGACCGTGCCTACTAGTACAGGCTGACCCCTGCGGTAGCAATCTTCTATTTCCTTTACCACTGCATTGAATTTAGCCTTTTCAGTTTTATATATAACATCGGGATAATCCACTCTAATCATCGGTTTGTTGGTAGGAATAACTACTACATCAAGACCGTAAATGCTCCGAAATTCATCCTCTTCGGTAGCTGCAGTACCCGTCATACCCGCTAACTTCTTATACATGCGGAAATAATTCTGGAAGGTAATTGTAGCAAGGGTTTTACTTTCATTTTCTACTTTTACACCTTCCTTAGCTTCGATGGCCTGATGTAAACCATCACTGTACCTTCGCCCAAACATAAGCCTGCCGGTGAATTCATCCACAATTATTATCTGACCGTCTTTTACTACGTAGTCCCTGTCCCTCTTCATCAGTGCATGGGCTTTCAGAGCTTGCTGGAAGTGATGTAAAAGTTCTATGTTCTCTTCATCATAGAGATTGTCTATACCTAAAAATTGTTCACATTTCTTAATGCCTTTCTCTGTAGGTATTACACTGTGGGCCTTTTCATCTACCGTGTAATCTTCATTTAAAATCAATCGAGGAACAAATCTTGCAAATTTGTAATATATATCGGTAGACTCTTCAGCTTGCCCGGAGATTATAAGCGGAGTCCTGGCTTCGTCGATGAGGATGCTGTCAACTTCATCGATAATAGCATAGTTTAAAGGCCGCTGGACCATATGCTCTTTGTAAAGGACCATATTATCTCTCAAGTAGTCAAAGCCAAACTCATTATTGGTGCCGTAAGTAATATCGGCATTATATGCTTTTTTGCGTTCCTGATAGTCTAAACCGTGAACAATAAGACCTACTTCAAGGCCTAAAAAATTGTAAATTTTACCCATCCATTCACTGTCTCTTTTTGCCAGATAGTCGTTTACCGTAACCACATGAACACCTTGGCCGGTAAGGGCATTTAAATATACCGGCATTGTGGCAACCAATGTTTTACCTTCACCGGTCTTCATCTCGGCTATGCGTCCTTGATGGAGCACGATGCCGCCCATCACCTGGACATCAAAAGGCCTCATATTCAGCGTTCTCTTAGCAGCTTCTCTAACCACCGCAAAGGCCTCAGGCAGTATATCATCGAGGGTCTGACCTCTTGAGAGGCGCTCTTTAAATTCAGCAGTCTTACCGCGAAGCTCGTCATCGCTTAATTTTTCCATAGTAGGCTCTAGGGCATTTATTTTATCAACAGTTTTTTGAAGTTTCCTAACCTCTTTTTCATTGCTGTCGCCCAAGATTTTTTTAATTATGCCTAGCATCATATCACCTCATTTATTTAAACCCGCAAATCACTCCAAGTTACAATAATAAGGAACCATATTGATGGTTCCTTATGCCAAAGCCATATTGCTACTATTAATTGTATCACTTCAAGCTGTTTTTTTCAATTGACGATTTTTTCGATTAGCATACAGGGCCCCAATAAGCGCAATCAAAACACTGGAAGTTACGAATACAAGTGCAAGCATATGCACGTCTTTTATCCCTTTTATTGTGGCAATATCCCGAAACCCATTTGAAGTCGAAATCACAGCCTGTCTATAATATTCACTGCGCAGACCTGAAAGTGTACTGCTTATGGCAACTCCAAACACCATACCTGTATATCTTACCATAGCAAGTATCCCGGAAGCGATACCGCGCCTGTGCTCTGGCGCATTGCTTAAGATTACTACCGAATTTGATGTTTCAAAAAATCCTCCACCAACTCCGAATATGAGCATTCTCCAGAGCAAATCTTTATAAGAAAAGGAAGTAGGCGATAGGGTGCTAATCAGCAGTACTGCCAAGGCGGCAAAAGTGCCTCCTAATGCGCTTACAAGATTAGGATTTACCCTATCTGACAGATGGCCTCCTACAGGAGCAAAAAGCATCATAGCAGCAGGAAAGGCAATAACCGTAAAACCTATCACTTCAGGAGGATATGTTGCAGCAGTAAGCAAAACCGGCGCCAGAAACACCATTATCATTTGCGCCACAAAATATAGGAAATTGCTGGCTAGACCACCTACAAAGACTTTATTGGCAAAAAGTTTTAAGTCTAACATTGGCTCCGAAATCTTTTTCTCTATAAATATAAAAGCAACTAAAGCTACAATAGTTGTTGAGATTAACGCCAGGCCTTTATTTGACAGCCAACCTATGGAAGAACCTTGATTTATATAAAATAATAGGCTGATTAGAAAAATCAAAGCCAAAACGGTTCCCAAATAGTCAAAACTTTTACCCTTTCTTTCAGTATGCTTAGGAATTATAAAGGTTGAGGCTGTCAGCGCAATAATGCCTAATGGTACATTTATGAAAAAGATATATCTCCACGTAAACTTTGATAAAATCAAGCCACCTAAAGATGGGCCCGTTATAAGGCCTAAAGACACAGAGATAACATAGAACCCCATGGCCCTTCCACGCTCTTGTGGCGGGAAAGAAGTAGTGATTAAAGCTGGTATAGCTGCCATAATTAAACTTGTCCCTATTGCTTGAAAAACCCGGCAAATAATTAGAAGCGTCAAATTAGGAGCAAAACCGCAAAGGGCTGTGCCTATTGTTAATATAAAAAGTCCTGCCATAAATGGTCTGCCGTATCCGAATATATCTCCAATTCTACCGGAGGTCAGCAGTAAACTTGCAAGTACCAACAGATATGCAGAAGATATCCAACTAACCGTTTGCAAAGGCGCATTAAAAGACTCTGCAAATGTTGGCATTGCCACATTCATAACGCTCGTGTCTACAGTAGTCATAGCTCCTGCTATCATTAGTGGAATTAAAATTTTAAGTTTGTTATCCATGTATTGCCTCCGAAATATTAGCATATTAAATTGTGCCGGTTAGAAAATATAGCATCTAATACAGCTTGAGCTACCGCTTCATAGATGTCGTGCTCAACTATTGCACAGCCTAAATGCTGCTCATATTTTTCTTCAGTCAAAACTGAAACTAACACAGATATGGCCTGATTATTACCTATTTTGTATGTATGTACATCCTCTAAATCAATAACAAAGTTTTCACCGACAAATAATTGAATTGCATTTATGGTGGCATAAGCAGTAGTGCTCACTCGACTCTGAAATGATACAGTGCCTTTAGCTTTTCCCTCAAAGATGGTTCCATCAGAATTTTTAAGTAAAACCTTCACCTCCAGGTTTGGTTGAGTTTTATATGTCGATATGCCTTGAATACTAAGATTTGGTATATGGAAAACAGTATCTTTCTTACAATCCGTTTGTGACACTAGAAAAGTAGCAAGAGTAGATTCAATTTCCTTTACAATTTGCATTGGACTTTTGTCAGATTTTGAAATCACATAGATCTCTGATATTTTGCCATCAGCATCGGTCATTATCTTTGCTGATACAATATCTCTAATTTCCTTTATAAGGTTTTCAAAATGCAAAATGATCCTATCTCTTTCCAAAAATTTACTCACAAAATCACCCCACGTTTTAAGGGTTAATATGGGTTTAATTCGACTTTCTTTTTGCAAATCCTCCTAAAATGTAAAAAATAATAAAAGTTCCTAATAGCAATAAGTTGTTTTGGTATAAAAAAACCTGCCGATTGGCAGGTTTGGAGTTTTAAGTTTATAAAAGTTCAGGCTCAATCAAGCCGTAATCTCCATCACGCCGCTTGTACACCACATTGATTTGGTCAGTTTCTGCATTGGAAAAGACGAAAAAATCATGGCCTAAAAGTTCCATTTGCATCACGGCTTCATCTAAATCCATTGGTTTTAATGGAAATCGCTTTACTTTCACAATTTTCGGTTCAACATCTTCCGCCGCATCTTGTTCTATGTTGTTATATTTAAAAGGATTTTTTCTGATGCTCTTCGCAATCTTTGTCTTATATTTTCCTATTTGTTTTTCCAGTTTGTCAACAACTAAATCGATGGAGGAATACATATCGTTTGTCGCTGTTTCACCTCTAAGCAGCATTCCATTAATCGGCATTGTAACTTCGACAATATGTCTGTCCTTTTCCACGCTCAAGGTTACCTGTGCCTCAACCTGGGTATCGAAAAAACGTTCGAGCTTTCCTACTTTTTTCTCTGCATAGTCTTTTAAAGCTTTTGTTACATTGAAATTTTTACCACTTACATTAATCTTCATAAAAGCTCAACTCCCCTCTGGGATTTTTTTTTAATATATTTAATGTAATGTTTTTTGCCCCGATTTCTAATACATTTGTATGTAATTTATATAATTTAATGTATAATTAAAGCCCGGCGCATAAAATTACCCGGGCTAATATTTTCACTATATAACTGTTACATTTGCGGCTTGAGGGCCTTTTTGTCCTTCAACTACATCAAATTCCACAACATCGCCTTCTTTTAAGGTTTTGAAACCTTCTTGATTAATTGCGGAATAATGGACAAAAACGTCTTTCTCGCCTTCAACTTCAATAAATCCATAGCCTTTTTCTTGGTTAAACCATTTTACTTTACCTTGCAATTATTCATTCCTCCTAAAGCTAAATAAAAGATGGGCCCTTCTTTTCTTCAATATATCACACTGAAATAGTAAAGTCAAATCAAACATTTTGTCATCAAAGTCATATAATGAAAGTAACAAACAATACAGAGCTTTTGAGCTTTAAGGGGAATTTATATGAAACTAATTTCAAAGCTAAAAAGTTTTTTTAAAAATTTGGTAAAAAATAACAACGCCAGGCAAGCTGACAAAGTTGAAGTAAGCTTACCTGGCCTTACTATAAAAATGCGCCGAAATGTCGATTTAGATACACCCCATGAAGTAACGGTGGTAATCCCGAGAGCACAAATGCGCAAGACGTGTCTTAATGGCGATTGCAGTAAGTGCGAGTACGAACTCATATACAGCAGCATAACCGTAGTTCATGCTCCTAGACATCCCCTTGCTGGCGAAAAAACTTTAAGCGCAAAAACAGCTTCCTCCTATGAACTCACGGATAATTGATGTCAGAGGAATATCTCGTTCATCCTCAATAGGTTCAAAGTACTCCAAGAACTTTAGCAGATGCTTTGCCTTTATATATTCCGGATCTTGGGGAGTGATTTGTTTTAGCAGCGGCTCCGCGTATTTTTTGATTACCGCAATTTCATAAACTAAAGCTGAATTGAACATTACATCTGCTTCCTCCTGATATGGGAAAATGTTGGCCTGTGCACCTTTTAAAACCTTCGGCCACACGGAGATGGTGGTTTTTGCATCTGTAGACCTCTGCCAACTATCCCTAACCAGACGCCTTAGCAACCTGGTGTCAGTTGTTGAAATGCGGTTATGATTATCTATACCGAGTTGTGTCAAAGCGCTGACATATATTTTAAATTTGTTTTCTTTCGGAATAGAAGCCGTAAGGCGTTCATTTAACCCATGAATGCCTTCAATAATAATGGGTTGATCCTTTTCTATTTTTGTAGGAATATCCGGGTATTCCCTCTTGCCTGTATGGAAATTGTACCTCGGCACTATTACTTCCTTGCCTTGAATCAATTGGGCCAATTGCTGATTGAACAGGCGAAGGTCAATAGCCTCCAATGCTTCAAAATCAGGCTTGCCATCATCTCCCAGCGGAGTCTTGTCTCTATCTAAGAAATAATCATCCAGTGATATAGATATGGGCCGCAGCCCGTTTACTCTAAGCTGAACTATTAATCTCTGAGCAAAGGTGGTTTTGCCAGATGAGGACGGACCTGCAATTAGAATTATTCTCAGGCGTTCCTTTTCATTGGCTATAGTATCTGCAATCTGTGCTATCTTTTTTTCATGGAGAGCTTCTGCTACCCTTATGATTTCACCACTTTTACCCGATGTGATAAGTTCATTCAAAGCACCCACATCTGGAACACCCAAAATGTGTGCCCAGCGGTCTGATTCTCTAAATATACTGGCAAGCTTTGGTTGTTCATGGTACTCGGCTATATGTGTTGGATTTGATTTGTTGGGGTGTTGGAGAATGATCCCGGGCAAATAAAATTTTAGGCCAAACCACTTTAAGTAACCGGTAGATGGTACAAGATACCCGTAAAAATAATCTTTTGTGCCATCTATTTCATAAATATTTATAAAATCGCTTTTCCTGTATTTTAAAACTCGGACCTTGTCTTCCATTCCGGATTCCTTAAACATTGCAATAGCTTCTTTTAGAGGCATTTTATATTTTTGTATAGGTATATCCCTTTCGACTAATTGCCGCATACGCTTTTCAATAGATTCTACGTCATCTTCGCTTAAAGGTTCCTTTCGAACAACCTCACAGTAAAGCCCATCGCCCAGTGAGTGTTCCACATGAACCTTGCAATCTGGAAAAACATCGTAGCACGCTTTTACAAATAAAAATATAAGTGACCTAATATAAATTTTCATGCCTATCTCTGAAGACATGTCTAAAAATTCTACATTAGAATCTCCATCAACTACATATGTCAGTTCCCTAAGGCTGCCATCAACAATAGCTGCAACAATGGGAGAAGCAAAATCCTTTTCATATCGCTTGCCTAGCTCTTGTAAGCTAATAGGCCCATCTAGGGTGCTTACTCCAAAACCTTTTATATTTACGTTCAAAGCCAACACCTCTTTTTGCTTATCTTTAGAGCTTTAAAATTGTTGAAAATTACCTGCTAGCTCCTCCGCCGCCACTCCTGCCGCCACCGAAGCTTCCTCCGCTAAAACCACCGAAACCTCCTCCGCCGAAGCTACCGCCTCCAAAGCCTCCACCGCCAAAGGGACCAAAAGGTCCGTTAAAGGGCCCCCTGCGGTAATATGGGCGACTGCCTCTTTTACTGGTAGCAATAATAATTATTGCAATAAAGATTATTATGGCAATAATTACGTCAAACAGCAAGCCATTATCTTCATCGACTAAGTATTGCTCTAGGCCGGAAAGATCGCTATCTTGTAAATCAAGGTCGTATTCTTTGGCAACTTCGGAAGCCACAGCCATAAATGTATCTTTGATTCCACGAGAATATTCGCCGGTTTCAAAAGCAGGCAGCGCAAAATTATCTAATATCGCACCTGCTTTGCCGTCATTAATAGCTCCTTCCAAGCCATATCCAACTTCAATTCTGATGCGTCCTCTTTGATTTGCTAAAAGACTTTCTTTATTTATCAAAATTAGAACACCGTTATTTTTTTCTCTATCTCCTATTCCCCAGTTTCTAAACAAGCCCAGTGCATATTCTTCGATTTCCATCTGTGATAAACCGTTTACTGTCACTACAATAACCTGAGCTTTTGTTTTGTCATCTAAAATCTTGGCTATTTTTTGCATTTCCTGTTCATCTTGACTTTCGATCAACTCCGCATAATCGAATACATAAAGATTTGCATGGGGCTTTGGCGGAATCGGTTCGGCCTGGACACATTGCAGAAAAGACATTGCAAAACTAAAAATCATTACTGATATAATCAGCAGGATTTTTTTGCTTTTTCCTCGGGGTGGCCTTGCTGAGGTTAAAGTCATTTTGCTCACCGCTTTCACTAATTTTGGAGATCCAAACTACTCACTTTCACCGCTAAAATCAACTTTCGGAACCTCACTTGCTCTTTCATCAGCTTGGAAGTAATCTTTTCTTTCGAAGCCAAACATATTGGCAAAGATAACGGTGGGGAATCTCCTTATTTTTGTATTATAAGCCCGCACGGCATTATTATAATCCATTCGTGCGACTGCTATGCGGTTTTCAGTGCCAGCCAGTTCATCTGAAAGCTGCCTAAAATTGGCATCGGCTTTAAGCTGTGGATAATTTTCAGCAATAGCCAGCAGTCTCGATAAAGCTCCAGACAGCTCCTGATTGGCCTCGGCCATTTCTGATAAAGAACCTGCACCTATTAGCTTTTCTCTTGCCCTTGTAACTTCTGAAAAAATAGACTCTTCATGAGCAGCGTAACCCTTTACTGTACTTACTAAATTAGGTATTAAATCTAAACGGCGCTGAATTTGATTTTCTACCTGGCTCCAGGCGCTGTTTACTGCCTCTTCAGATGTAACTAAACCGTTATATGTTGAAAAAATAAATAACCCCAATACTGCTATTATTACTAATACTACTATTACTCCCTGTAGACCTTTTTTCATCGAAAACCCTCCTCGAATAAAAATTATGCTACATTTACTATTATACATGAAAAATTATATGATGGGGGAAATATTATAGATTCCATAAAATCTTGAAATGCATAAGAAAAAGCAGCGTTTGCTGCTTAAGTTAAGTTAATTCTTTAATTCCATAGATTGGGCTTTCAACACTTCTTCTTGAAGGAGTCGCCATATTTCTTGAAAGAGGGCTCCAAATTGTGGCGATGAACGCAAGGACAGAATATCCCTTGGCCTTGGTATATCAATCGGCACTATAGCTTTGACTCTACCCGGATGAGCCGTCATTATAATTATTCTATCAGCCAAAACAAGAGCCTCATCAATGCTGTGTGTTATAAAGAGGGTTGTTTTTCCGCTGCCTTCCCATATTTTTAAAAGTTCTTGTTGAAGGATCAAGCGATTTTGTTCGTCAAGAGCGCCAAAAGGTTCATCCATCAATAATATTTCCGGATCGCTTACGAAAGCCCGTGCAACGTTGATCCTCTGTTTCATCCCACCGGACAGTTGGTGGGGAAAAGTGTCAGCGAATCCGTCAAGACCCATTAATTTTAAATAGTGGTCGGCTATTTCCCGTCTCTCATTTTTGGGAATGCCTCTGATTCTCAAACTGTAGGCTACATTTTCTGCTACTGTCATCCAAGGAAATACCGATTCTCCCTGAAATACCATTGATGTTAAAGGTTTTTCCGGGTTTTTTGACCGAATTATCACTTTTCCCCAAGTTTGTTTTTCCAAGCCTGCTAGAATTCTAAGAAGTGTGGTCTTGCCACAGCCACTGGGGCCTACTATACACAAAAATTCGCCTTCCCTCACGGATAAATCTATATTTTCAAGAGCTACTATTTTCTTTTTACGCGCATAAAATACTTTCGTCAAATTTTCTAAATTTATAGCCTCGGTGGGATTCACCATAGTTCACCTCCTGTCGTTTTTCCAGGGTATAACAACTTTTTCAGCTATTTCCAATAAATAAGAGAAGATATACCCTAAAAAGGCTAATGTAATAAGGGCTACAAACATTTTCTCAATATCGAACATATCATAAGCCCGCCAAACCAGCCAACCGACACCAGCTTTAGCTGCCGAAAGTTCTGCTGCAACTATTAAAAGCAGTGCAGTTCCCATTCCCAGTTTAAAACCTGCAAATATCATAGGCAGTGCACCCGGGAAAGCCACAGTTGTATAAAATTGAAAAGGACTTGCTCCAAAGTTTTTGGCCACATCTAGGTAGATGTCATCTATGTTTAAAACACCGGCCATGGTATTTATCAATACCAAATAAAAAACGCCAATTGCTATTGTAAATATTTTAGACGCTTCTCCTAAACCGAATACTATTAGAATCAGCGGCATAATTGCCAGCTTTGGAATTGGAAAAGTGGCTGATACCATCGGCATTAAACTTGCCCTTATCGGTGCAAAAAGACCCATGGAAAGGCCCAAAATCACTCCGGGCACAGCCCCTGCCAAAAATCCCAACACTATTCTTTGAGCGCTGATAAATGTGTGATATAGTAGTTCTCCTGAATAGAGCATGGGCACCATGGTCTTGAAAATCATAATTGGGCTTGAGAAAAGTCGAATATCAACAACGCCAAGTCTGGAGAATATTTCCCATAAAACTAGCAGCAAAGACGGTGATAGAAAAGCTAAAACTTTCAAGATTAATGCTTTGTCAAATACAGCTTTTTTAGGTTCGCCTTTTGCTTCCTTTACTATAATTTCACCAAATTGTTTTTGAAGTGTCTCTTCTACCAAACTCATGATGTCAACCCCTTTCTATTAAGGTGGCCGAAAATCAAATCGATTTTCGGCCACAGCTGCTATTTTTGATAATTACCTAGCACTTTCACTGCATATTCAGCATAACTGTTATCTACCACATCTTCAGCATTCAAATCGCCTTTTAGTAAACCTCTCTCTTTATACCAGTCAAGATCCATTTGAATACCTTTCATTCGCACAAAGCCATCGGGATTTAAGCCTACAGGGTACATTTTTTCATAAAGGGCTTTGTCTTTTACCGTGGAATATTCAGCAAGGATAGATATGATTTCATCTTTGTTTATGCCCTTAAAGAATGCATCGTTGTAGTCCCGCACGGCTTTGAGATAGGCAATCATAAAGCGTTTTGCCACTTCCGGCCTTTCAATCATGCTCTTGCCATAAACCAGCAGTGCCGTCTGGGCATCAGGATCATACTCTGACGGATCTTTCCAAGGATCCGCTATATCATCTTCAATTGCAGCAGTTACAAAGGGCTCAATTATCATTCCTCCATCAATGCTCTTGTTGCTCATAGCAGCCACGATATCTGGAAAACTTCTGATAACCTGCAGGTCAACATCATTTGTAGTCATTCCAGCCTGATTTAACACTCTGTCCAGAGCAATCTCATCAAGGGAAGCAGTGCCCACTACTGCCAGTTTGCGTCCTCTTAAATCTTCAAAGTCTTTGATTTCATCAACCAGGTCTTTTCTAATCATTAAGCGGTAATATCCTTGGCCTTCAACATTGATCCCTTTATCGGCAACAATCTTAATGGGTATGTCGCGAAGTATAGCATTAAATAGACCTGATGCCGTTACGGTGCAACCTACATCAAGCTGCCCAGCGCCTAAGGCATTTATCATGTCTTGACCGGTGTTAAAAGATACTGACTCAATTTCGATGCCCAGTTCCTCATAGTAACCTTTGGCCATTCCAATGAGGACACCTGCATCAGATACCACCTCTTTCATTCCCACCGTTACCTTTACTTTAGGAGAAAGAGGCTCCACTTCAGGTTTGCTTTCAACAGTATGTTCCTCGCTTTGTTCAGGTACTGTTTCTTCCGGCTTTTCTTCGACTTTTGCCTGCTGACTACAGCCTATAATAAACGCAGAAATCAGTAACACAACTACTAAAAACAATGCTAAACGCCTCAAAACAACCACCCCTTTTAAAAAATTAACCTTCTTTATATATATTCAGGTGGCTTAAAAGGGGTTACGGTTAAATAAAAAAGGCTTGCTACACTTAATGTAACAAGCCATAAATGGTTCAAAGGATATATACCTCATAAATATGGCACTACTTTAGTAATATTAAACTATTATATTGAGTATAATAAACAGTTGTTTACATACTTTTGGTTTGGAAAGGGTATTAAAATTTCAACAACTCACTAATAACATCTTCGTACTGGAACAAGCCGCCCAATCCCCCTGTATGAATAAACAGCACGTTAGAATCTTGGGGAATAACCTTTTTTCTTACTAAGTCCATAAGACCGTAAAAAGCCTTTCCGGTATATACCGGATCAAGGTAAAATCCTTCTAGTTTTGCAACATATCGAATTAGATCTACTACTTCTCTTACTATAGTGCCGTAACCTCCAAAACCGTAGCCATCTATTGTATTTAAGTCTACCTCTTTTTTCTCGATGAGTCTTTCTTGTATCCCAAGCATATCTTGGGTTTCTTCGATCAAATTATATACATCACTTAGCAGTTCTTCTCTCGGGTCTCCTACACCTATGTTGAGGATTTTTGTTGAAGGTGCAAGTATCTTATATCCCAAGGTGGTACCCGCTTGGGTTCCCCCGCTGCTGGTGGCACTGACTACATAGTCCAGTTCTAAGTTTAATTCTTTCAGTTGCTCATTTATCTCAATAGCTGCATTTATATACCCCAAGGCCCCTACAGAATCAGAACCTCCTACCGGTATTACTAAAGGTTTCTTGCCTTTCGTTGCCAGTTCTCTCTTTATATCGTCCATGAAAACTCTCAATTCTTTACTTGTTTTTACATTAAATACCCTCGTGTCAGCATCAATAATTTTATCCATAAAATAATTGCCTTTGTTCTCTTCTTTGCCCCTTAATACTAGCACTGCATCCATTCCCAACTTTTTTGCTGCAGCAGCAGTCTGAAGGGCATGATTGGAATGTAGTGCACCAGCTGTAATAACTGTGTCATACTTTTGTTCTACTGCTTTGCCCATAATAAACTCAAGTTTCCTTGTTTTGTTTCCTCCTAAGGCAAGACCAGTCAGGTCATCTCTTTTTATATAGAGATTTATTCCTAGGTCTTTGCTGATGTTTTCAGCATAAACGATAGGTGTTGGTCCCCACATCAATTTAACTCTTGGGAATTCACTAAGTTTTTTCTTTAAATATTGGATATTCATATTAACCCCTCTTCCACTTATTATTGTTTGCGGCCGGTAAGCTGTAAAGCAAAACTCACCACATCTTCAAAAACAGATGTATTTATTGAGTAGTATATATGCTGGCCCTTTCTTTCGTCAATTACCATGCCAGCCTGTTTTAATATGTTTAAATGATGTGAAATGCTGGGCTTTGATATATCGAACTTTTCCGCAATCTCTCCTGCGGTCATGTCTTGTTTTCTTAACATTAAAAGGATCTGCCTTCGTATGGGGTCTGATAGGGCTTTAAACATTAGGTTAAGGCTCATGGTTCTCCTGTCATCCTCTCCCTCGATTGTTGCGAAAGCATCTTATTGGTTTTTAAGTTTCTGAAATAAGACGTAGGAATAGGCGTAACCATATATGGTGACTATCATTAAGCTTCCCATAGCAATTGCAAAAGCTAATTTTTCAGCAATGAAAATACTAAGCATCCATATCAAGCCCACAACAACCCAGAGAGGCCCAGAAATTCTGTGAGTCTTGTTCCATACTTCTTCACTGGCAAGGGTCCAGGGGGTTTTTATGCCAAAGGTATAATTGTGCCTTATTTTACCAAAATAGTTGCCCATGAAAGCTAACAGCAGGCCTAATACAAATCTGATTATTTTCCCTATAGATAAGGGATAGCCTAGCGCAAATAGAGTTGTAGTTACATAAAGCAATACGAGGAATCCAATCATCAACCAGCGAAATCCCTCATAGACACCTAAGAATTTTTTATAACTTTCCGGTCTTGGATCTAAAACCGGCGCAAAGGCCATGATTATATACAAAAACAAAATCATACTTGGAAAAAATAATACATGAAAAGTCCGGGAGCTATAACCATCTACTTCACCCTCTATATTCCAGTGGGACGGCACTTGCTCTGGAAGATGAGGGTAAAGAAAATAACCTAATACATAAAGCGAAAGAATCAATGCTACTGCTAACCAATTTATCGGTAACCTGGATTTTGTATTGCCATTCATATGAGCCCTCCTATTTAGATATTTAGATAATCATCTAAATATAGTGTAGCATAAAAATTACATCTAAACAATAGCGTGAAGGAAAATATTATAACTACAGCGACAGACCGCAGGTAGTTCGAAATTTTATTGATGTAAAACACTGTTAACAAGGTTTTTTGCCTTTTCAAGATCTTTTTTGTGAACATAAACAGCATATTGCTTCTCGTAATTCATATTCATTCCAAAACTGCCAAACCTGCTTCTTCTTGTACCCAGGCGTGACCACTGTCCTGAATGGTTTACCACCTTATAGGAATACTTAATGCCCTCTCTTTTCAGAATATCTCTCACCTTTGACAGTTCTTGTAACGAATATCCTATGTATACACTTTCCATGTTAAAAAGGAACATTTGACATAGCCTCCCTTCCGGAGTCTAATTAATATAAAAATGGATACAGGAAAAATGATCATTTTAAACCATCTATCCTATATCCATTATACTACACTTAATAAAAAACTTTTGCTATTAACTTCCTTAGTAGATTAAGGTCTAAATCTCTTTAGTCTCAGCGCATTTGTTACCACAGAAACCGAACTAAAGGCCATAGCTGCTCCGGCAATGGCCGGGCTTAGAAATCCTAATGCCGCAAAAGGAATGCCTATGGTGTTATAAATAAAAGCCCAAAACAGATTCTGCTTAATATTTCGCATGGTTGCCCTACTTAGTTTAATCGCAGTAACGATTCCTCTCAGATCGCCGCTCATAAGTGTAATGTCTGATGCTTCCATGGCCACATCGGTGCCTGTGCCGATGGCTATGCCCACATCTGCAGCAGCTAAAGCAGGTGCATCGTTTATTCCATCTCCTACCATAGCTGTGATCTTACCCTGGCTTTTGAGCTTTTCCACCTCTCTTGCTTTATGTTCGGGCAGCACTTCAGCAAGGACGTGATCTATTCCTACTTGGTTTGCTATGGCTTTTGCAGTTCGCTCGTTATCACCGGTTATCATCCAAACCTCGATACCCATTTGCTTTATCTCACTTATAGCTTTCCTGGAATGATCTTTTACAGTATCTGCCACGGCCAGCACACCCTGGACTTTGTTGTCCATAGCCATAATCATGGCGGTTTTTCCCTCGTTTTCAAGTTTTTCCAAAAGCTCTTCTATATCCTTTGTGTCGATATTTTTAGATTGCATCAGGCGCCTATTTCCCAGGTAGACATCTTTGCCCTGGATCTTGGCATAAATGCCGTGACCCGGTATTGCCATAAAATCTTCTGCATCAACAATGTTCATGTCTTTTTGTTTGGCTTTATTAACAATGGCTTCACCTAAGGGATGTTCCGAATTCTTCTCTGCAATTGCCGCATACATTAAGATTTCTTCAGGTGTCAGCTCTCCTTCGGAGATTACATCTGTTACCTCTGGCTCTCCTTTTGTTATTGTACCGGTTTTATCCAGAACTATTGCTCTGATTTTATGGGCCCTTTCCAGATGCTCTCCACCTTTTATTAAAACGCCGTGTTCAGCACCTTTACCGGTACCCACCATAACTGAAGTAGGAGTTGCGAGCCCAAGAGCACAGGGACATGCTATGACCAGAACCGACACAGCATTAATCAAGCCTGCTGTAAAGTCATGAAAAATAAAGTTCCATACGGCAAAGGTTACTGCAGCAATAACTACTACAGCGGGAACAAAAACACCTGATATTTGGTCTGCCAGTTTTTGAATTGGCGCTTTGGAGCCTTGGGCTTCTTCAACCATTTTAATAATCTGAAAAAGCACGGTATCTTTGCCCACTTTGGTAGCCTTAAATTTAAATGTCCCCGTCTTATTGATAGTAGCACCGACCACTAGATCCCCAACTTTTTTTTCAACGGGAATGCTTTCACCGGTCAGCATAGACTCATCTACTGAAGAATAACCCTCGATTATGGTGCCATCTACAGGTATCTTTTCACCTGGGCGAACCACAACTATATCTCCCTCTACAACCTCTTCAATTGGAATATCTGTTTCTTTACCCTCACGAATTACCCTTGCCGTTTTAGGCGCAAGGCCCATGAGTTTTTTTATGGCTTCGGAGGTCCTGCCTTTTGCAACGGCCTCCAAATATTTGCCAAAGGTTATCAAGGTAATAACAACTGCAGAAGCTTCAAAATACAAATAATGGTGAATCATTTCTATAGGTACCGAAAAGGCATTGTATAAACTGTAGAAAAAGGCTGCAGAGGTTCCCATGGCAACTAATACGTCCATGTTGGCTCCGCCACCCTTTAATGCGTGGTAGGCACCTTTGTAGTATCTAAAACCTATTATAAACTGCACCGGTGCAGATACTGCCAATTGAAACCAGGGGCTGTACAGTATTCCCCCGGGCATTCCCATCAAATTCAAAAACATGGAGAGAAGCAAAGGAGCTGAGAGCATAGCAGAAATAACAGCAAGTCTGCCAAGGTTTTTTATTTCCCTTTCACGCTCTTGTTTTTCCCTATCCACATTGACATCGGCCTTTTCAAAAGCATCATAGCCAGCGTCCCTTACAACTTTAATTAAATTCTTTATGCTAGTCTCACTGCTGCTGTATTCCACCGTTGCGGTTTCAGTTGCAAAATTTACCGCAGCTTTATATACACCGGGTGCTTTTGAGAGGGCTTTTTCGATTCTGGCTGCGCAAGCTGCACAGCTCATATTTTTTAAACCGAGCTCAACTTTGTCCATTATCACATCATAACCTACATCTCTAACCTTTTTTACAAAATCCTCTGCGGAAACCTTTTCGGGTTCATAAGTAACATTTAATCTTTCTGTGGCAAAGTTTACATTGGCCTCTTTAACACCGGGCATTTTCCCAACGGCCTTTTGAATTCGGGCTGCACAGGCTGCGCAGGTCATTCCCTTTATTTTAACACTAGCTTTTTCAAGCTTTTCTGCCATTTTGTAGCCTCCTTTAGTGTAAATATACCCCATGGGGGTATCCTGTTTTCATTTTATGCCGAATAAATGATTTTGTCAATAGCTTTTAGCATATTCGAGGGATAAGTTCTCCTATAGGCCGACTCAGTATTCTTGAAGTGCCAAGTAACGTTTTTACCGTTACCTGTCCAGTATCATTGACAGTTCCAATTATAGCCGCATTTTGCCCATTTTTGGTGTTTTTGACGGCCTCTAAAATTTCATCTGCCGCGCTGTTTTTTACCACAGCAATCAGCTTCCCTTCATTGGCAAGTTGCAGAAAATCCAGCCCCAGCATATTACAAGCCGAAACTACCTGCGGCTTTACCGGCAACTTTTCTTCGTAAATTTCTATACCCACACCGCTTGATTCAGATATATTGTAGAGCACTTCCGCCACTCCACCGCGAGTAGGGTCCCGCATTACTTTTACCTTATCTTTAAACTTAAATAATGTTTTTGCTATTTCAACAAGGGGTGCGCAATCACTTTCCACCGGAGGGTCAAAAGTAAAACCATTTCTGCTTGATAAAATGGCCATTCCATGATCTCCTATGGTGCCTGAAATTATTATCTTATCACCCGGTTCGGCATTTTTTATGGATATATCGACACCTGAAGGCACCATGCCTACGCCTGAGGTATTTATGAAAAGGCCGTCAACTTCACCTCTTGCCACTACCTTTGTATCACCGGTTACGATTTTCACCCCTGCTTCGCGGCAGGCATTTGCCATGGAGCCGGCTATTTTTAGTAAATCATCAATTCTAAAACCCTCTTCTATAATAAAGGAGGCGCTTAAAAATAAGGGTTTAGCACCTCTCATCAAAAGGTCGTTAACCGTCCCGGATACGGCAAGTCTTCCGATGTCCCCACCAGGAAAAAAAAGGGGTTTTACAGTATAGCTGTCAGTGGTAAAGGCAATTTTTTTTAAATCAATGTCTAAAATTGCACAGTCTTCCATTTCATTTAGTGCATCTTCATCAAATTTATTTAAAAAAACCTGTCGTATCAGCTCTTCGGTAAGTTTTCCTCCTCCGCCATGAGCACTTAACACAATGTCCATAGCTCACCCTCCATATTTGTAATAGATGGAGCAGACCCCCTCGGAAGATACCATACAGGGCCCAATAGGTTTTTCTGGACTGCAGGATATCTTAAACATTGGGCATTCCGGTGGTGTTAACATGCCCTTCATGATATCCCCGCACCTGCACGTTTCCCCTATACGCTGTTTATGCGGTGGCTTTATCGGCCATCTCTTTCGGGCATCAAAAAAGCTCCATTCCCGTTTTATGGCAAGGCCGGAATCTTTCACCAGCCCAAAACCTCTCCAGGCAATGTCACAGGGCTCAAAAACGCTTTTGAGCACGCTTTGGGCTACTTTATTTCCATAAGGGGAAACTGCCCTTTTATACTGTATTTTAATTGAAGGCCGATGTAAATTTTGCCTTATGATTTCGATGCTCTCAATAATGTCTTCAGGAGTAAAGCCTGAAATAACGCCGGTTATGCCAAAGTCTCGAGCCAGAAATTCAAAGGGCTTTGAGCCGGTAATAGTGCATACATGACCTGGAAGAATTAGTCCGTCCAGTTTCACTCCTGTTTCAAAAAGCTTTGCTAAAATTTTCGGCATTGTCCTATGAAGGCTCAGGACGCCGAAGTTTTTTATGCCTTCATCTTTTGCCTTCATAATTGTCAATGCGACCAGCGGTGCTGTAGTTTCAAAACCCACGCCTACAAAAATCACTTGATTTTGGGGATTTTTTTTCGCCAATGAAAGTGCTTCTAATGGCGAATATACAATTTTAACTTGTTTCCCACTTGCCCGCTCCACAGGTAGACTTGACACGGTTCCTAAAATTCTAATCAGATCTCCAAAAGTGGCAATAATATAACCACATCTGGCATATTCAATAATTAAATCAATATCTTCGGCAGGTATAACGCAAACGGGACAGCCTGGGCCTGAAATAAGCTTTATCTCACCGGTATAAAGCTGCCTAATGGCATACTTTGATATGACTTCCGAATGAGTTCCGCAGACTTCCATTATTTTTAATTCATTATGAGGCATGTTTAAAGCTCCAACTGTTCCCATAATTGCAAACTCTCCTTTGCCCATTTTTCATCGATGATCTGTATTGCAAAGCCTGCATGAACCAAAACACTATCGCCTATGCCGACATTTGGAATAAGCTGTATATTGATTTCCTGGCAAAGACCTCCAGCTGTGACCTCCGCCATTGGCCACTTGATGCTCTTGACTTTCATGGGAATAGCAAGACACAATAAGCATCACCTCTTTTTATGAAAAGTGAGCCGAAGCGATGGCAGCCTGCCCTAGAGAAATGCCGCCGTCATTAATTGGCATTTTAGTGGGAATGTATACTTTAAATCCTTCGCTTTGAAGTTCTCTATGTAATCCTTCTAGAAGATATCGATTTTGAAAACATCCTCCCGAAAGCACAACTTTATTTACATTGTGTATATTGCTTATCTTTTTTGCCATATCCACCGTAAATTTAATGACGGTGTTGTGAAATTTCCCAGAAATAATGCCTTTAGACACGCCGTTTATATAGTCACTGTACAATTCTTCAAAGAGCATATTTACATCTATACAAAATCCGCTGCCTTCCTGTGTAATATGGTACTTATAGTAGTCATTTGTCGGCAAAATAATGGATTCCAATTCCATAGCAGCCTGACCTTCATAATTTACCGTATCCTTTATATCGATTATTGAAGCTACTGCATCAAATAGCCTTCCCATGCTGGAAGTAAGTGGCGTATTTACCTTTGTTTCTATTTGCTTTAATATGATGTTTACCTGATTCTTATTTAAGCGATAGAGGAATTTGGAAAATTTGTGCACATTCGGATAAATGAAACCTAATGCACAGCGAAACGGATGCTTTATGGCAATGTCCCCGCCTGGAAGCGGCACATATTTAAGGTGGGCCACCCTTTGAAATTCCACCAAATTTGCAAGCAAAAATTCTCCTCCCCAAATATTTCCGTCAGTGCCTAAGCCCGTGCCATCATAAGCAATACCTAAAACTTTCTCATTTAAACCATACTCAGCCATGACAGATGCTATATGAGCATGATGGTGCTGCACTTTAAGGCAAGGTAGGCCTAATTCATCGGCAAACAGACTTGAAAGATATGCAGGATGAAGGTCTCTTACTACATAGCTGGGTTTAATACTGTATTTTGTCATGTACTTTTGTATCTCTTCTTTGTAATATTTAAAAGTCAAGGTGCTGTCTAAATCACCGATGTGATGGCTTACATAAGCAGTATTTTCCTCTAAAAGGCAGAATGTGTTTTTGTAAAAGGCACCACAGGCCAGGACGGGCTCTGAACTGTTTTTCATCAAAATTGGGTCATCGCAAAATCCTCGACCCCTTCTGACCATGCGAATCCCACCTGCAGCAAAAAAACATACTGAATCGTCGATTCGATTTCTTATTGGCCTGTCGTGATGCAAAAATCCGTCTGCCACATCTTTTAATCTTGAATAAGCCTCCTCTTCATTTGTACAAATCGGTTCTTCGCTGATATTCCCACTAGTCATAACCAGGGGAAAGCCTACTCTTTCCAGTAGCATTTTATGTATCAATGTATACGGCAGCATAACACCTAAAGTATCAAGCCCCTTAGTTAAACTAAAAGCTAACGGGGCTTTGCCCCTTTTTCGCTTTAAAAGGACTATTGGTGATCGCAGACTTTCGAGAATTTCTTTTTCAGAAGCACTTATCTCACAGTATTTTTCTACTTCCTTTGTGTTCAACATCATCACGGCTAAAGGCTTGCCATATCTATGCTTTCTTTGTCTAAGTCTAGACACTGCTTCCTCATTTTGGGCATCTACTGCCAGATGATAACCACCTAAACCTTTTATGGCTATGATTTTCCCCTGTTTTATCATCTCCACTGCTTTGGATACAGCGGCTTCCTTGTACAATGTTCCACCTTGACTTTGAAAATAAACTATCGGTTGAATTTTTTCATAAATTGCAACTTGAGCCACCGGGTCCACTCCTTCATTCCATCTCCTAATATAGATGAAACTTCAAAAATATGGCCTTTTGGATTTAAAGTCAATACAGCTTCGTAAAAGTAGTCTTTGTTAAAATCTACGTATTTCATCAAATCTATTTTATTTAAAACAGTTACCTTGGCTTTTTCAAAAATTGCAGGATATTTATATGGCTTGTCATGGCCTTCAGGTATGCTGCTTATTACAACTTTAAAATCCTCCCCAATATCAAAGGAGGCTGGACAAATCAAGTTGCCCACATTTTCTACAAAGATTATGGCATTTTCAGCTGATGAAGATAATTCCTGAAGGGCCAAATCAATAATATTAGCATTTAAGTGACATCCCCCGCCGGTATTTACCTGAACCACGGGAATACCAAATTCTGCTACTTTTCGCGAATCAATATCAGACGTCACATCCCCCTCAATGACAACACTTTTTATGTCAAGGTATTGTATGGTTTTAACGATAAAGCTGGTCTTGCCCGCTCCCGGAGAGCCTATTATGTTTATCATCATAGCCTGTCTCTTTGCAATCTCTTCTTTTACCTTACACGCTATGTAATTGTTGGCCTCAAGCACGTCTTTTATAACTTTAATTTCCATTATTCCACCTCAATCCTGTTAATATAAACGGAATTACAGCTTTCAATCAAAGTTCCCATACTTTTGCAATAGGGACATCGTATAGAAAAATCGGACCTTTCATAGAGTTTGCCACAATTTGTGCAACGAAATTTACTTCTTTTATAGTCAAAGGTCAAAATTGCATCTGAAGCCGGAGTGTCTCGGCTTAAAAGTTCAAAATAGTATTTTACATGTTCGCCTACAAACCCCGATAAATCTCCCAAGGTAATATCTATCCTTGTTACCTTATTACAATCCGCTGGCAGTTCACTTAAAACTGTATCCAAAATTGCTGACGTAATAGAAAGTTCATGCAACATTTTCACCTACCTTATTTCTTTTTTTAAAATTGAATCAATATCCCTCTGCACTATGTCTAAAAGCTTCTTCAGTGACGTTTTGACTTCATTGGAAATGAAAAAACCCTCTTTAAGGGTATGTGGTTCTATACCGTATATAAAAACCTTTGACGGCAAACCCGTTAATTCTCTAGAAAGAGCTATCGCTTCATGAATGCCAGCAACATGGATATCCATAAAAAAGTACTTTCGATCTGTTAAATAAGCGTCATTGGCATATATGCGATATATGGTTCCGGGTCTATTACCAACTGCTATGGCATCTATTGCAATAAGGGTTTCTGCTTTTCCTATATCAGTAACGTAGTTTAAAATAGATGTACCTATTTCTAAACAGCAGATCTCAGCCTGCTGCTTATACCTTTTGTGCAATTCCTTTATAGCCAAAACACCTAATCCATCATCTGACATCAACAGATTACCCATACCGATGATCAAAATTTTATACAAATCATTTACCTGCTTTCTACATAAACATAAACCATTATTATTTAATTGTTCCACATTGCTGTAAAATTTATCCATAAAGCTTCAATATCATAATTTTATCAGCTTATTTACAAAATATTGAATAGTTGTTATTATATAGTTAAAAAAAGTGTGGGGCTAAAGGCTAAGGGAAAGCAATATATAAAAGGAGGTTTCTATGTGACACAAATAATTGGTATTGATGTAGGTTATGGTTTTGTCAAAGTAACTGACGGCCAGATCGGTTACTCCTTTCCCAGTGTTGTAGGGGAAGGTCATACAAAGCCAACGTTTAGCACAAAAATAGGCCCCAGCCCCGCAATTGACAATCTTAAAATAGGTATAGGCGATAGGCTCTTTTTTGTTGGAAAATCGGCCATAAAACACTCCAGATTTGCATATCGCGACCTTTCTTACACGCGTTCTATCAGCGATGATTTGGAGATACTTTTTTTCAGCGCTTTAAGTCTCTTCGCCAAAGATGTTACTAATGTATTTAATGTGGTTACCGGCCTTCCAGTTGAAAGGATGCACCTTGCAGAGGACTTTATCAACCGAGTGAAAGGCGAACGCAATATAACGCTTTACAATGGTGCAGCAAATCGCAGCATTAAAATAAATGTAAGTGACATTGAGGTAGTGCCGCAACCCTTAGGAACTTATTGGTCTTCTATCTCCAATTCAGCAATTGCCCCAGATGGGCGAATTGGAGTAGTTGACATTGGGTTTAAAACTACAGACTTTGCAACTATAGAAGACTCAGAGTACATACCTGAAAAAAGTAAATCTATCCTGGTTGGTTTAGCAACCGCATATGACGACATTGGATCTAACCTGGTTACCGAATTTGGCGTAGAAAAGGAAAGCTATGCTTTAGATGGGATTGTTATTAATCGCAAAATCAATATTTCAGGAGAAACTATAAATATCTCCAGCATTGTAGAAAGTGCTTTTGAAAAATTGGCTACCAATATTCTAGTCGAGATCCATTCCCAATGGAATGTATCAGAGTTTGACTGCTTGTTATTAACCGGTGGCGGCGGACAAGCCTTAAGTTCATATATACTTCCTCAACTATCCAATGCGAAACTTGCTTTAGACCCCATAACCGCCAACTGTCGAGGCTATTTAACTTGGGCTGATAGATTGTGGAACCATAGTTATCCTCAAAACAGCAATTTAAAGTTTGACTAGCTAAATCTGGAGTGATAAAACATGACATTTGATGATGAAATACTGGCAGAAACTCCACAAGAACCTGGTTTGATAGTAATAAGCGGTATTTTTAATGGTAATATACACAACGGCATTATTGTTTACGTAACTTCCTGCGGTTGTTTTAACGGAAATATTATAAGCAAAAACTTAATTATCGAAGGAAAAGTAACCGGCAATGTCCAAGTAGAAAATTTAAAAATATGTGCTTCGGGTAAATTGTATTTTAAAGAAATACAGTATAATAATTTAACTATCGAAGAAGGTGGATTGCTTATTGAAAATCCAGCCACGATTGAACTAAAACCTTCCCCGGCACAATTTAACGCAAATGCTCCAATAATAAAAGACAGTGGTAAACAAGTAGTTGCAAGTTCTAATAGTTCTAATGAATTTGTACATTTTGATTGTAGTTTTTAAAAGATCACTGCGAGCCGCTTTAAAATAGCGGCTTTTATATTCGATTTATTCTCAGTTAAAACTCACTTTATTTCTAAAAAAATTCCAACAGCCATGAGTTATCAATACCTGATTAAAAAATATTGAAGACAAAAAAGGACATACTATACATTGCATGGTATGTCCTTTTTTTTTGTCTAATTTTTATAACTTAAGTTTTCTATAACTATAACAAAAATTTTTTAAACGGGCAGTTTTATGTATCTAAACTCAAGGATTGACAATATTTTAACAAGATATTATAATTATTGTCAAAGATAGTTACAAATTTCACAAAGGAGGTTGTTGCTATGTGGGAAACAAAAATAAATACCGGCAACGTATTCGAGTTGCGTTGCAAGACCACTAATTATTTCGGAATAGGAAGCATAAAAAAGATAAAGGATATTCTGAAGGCTCTCAAAGATAAGGAAATAGACAATGTCATTCTCGTAACCGGAAAAGGTTCATACAAGACCAGTGGGGCTTTTGATGTTATCAAGCCTGCTCTTGAAGAAGCCAAATTTAAATACTCCCTTTATGACAAAGTTGGCCCCAATCCTACGGTGGACATGGTCGATGAAGCTGCCAAAATGGGCAGAGAAACTGGTGCCAAAGCTGTCATCGGCATCGGAGGCGGAAGCCCCATAGATACTGCCAAGAGTGTAGCAATTTTGTTGGAATACATTGACAAAAATGCGCGCGAGCTTTATGAAGCTAAGTTTATCCCTGAAAAGGCAGCCCCCATTATAGCCATAAACCTCACCCACGGTACCGGCACAGAGGTAAATAGATTCGCTGTAGCTACCATTCCCGAAAAGAACTACAAACCAGCTATAGCCTATGATTGCATCTATCCTATGTATGCCATAGATGATCCTGCTCTCACAACAAAGCTTAACAAAGAACAGACTATATCGGTTACAATTGATGCTTTAAACCACATTACTGAGGCTGTCACCACCCTTGTAGCATCGCCTTACAGTATTCTTACGGCAAAAGAGACGGTGAGACTCATAGCTCGCTATCTCCCAGCAGCAATAAATGATCCCGAAAACCTCACGGCAAGGTACTACCTATTATACGCTTCTGCCTTGGCCGGAATCTCCTTTGACAACGGTCTCCTCCACATCACTCATGCCCTGGAACATCCCTTGAGTGCAGTAAAACCTGAAGTAGCTCACGGTCTAGGTCTCGGCGCTTTACTGCCTGCGGTAGTAAAGACGATTTATCCATATGTTCCAGAGATATTGGCAGACGTATATAGCCCCATCGTACCCGACTTGAAAGGTCTCCCTGCTGAAGCGGAATATGTATCGAAAAAGGTTGAGGAATGGCTCTTTAATGTAGGATGCACTCAAAAACTTTCGGATTTTGGTTTCACTAAAGATGATATTCCTACTCTGGTAAAGCTGGCGAAAACTACACCATCTCTGGATGGATTGCTCTCCCTTGCCCCATTAGATGTCACCGAACAAGTCATTGAAAAAATCTACAAAGAATCATTATAAAGTGTTGCATTGAAAAGCGAAAGGTGACTGTTCTTACAGTTATACAAGAACGTCCCCTTAGTTTATTATGACTATATAAAATCCAAATTCGAGCTGTTGGTACACAATCAGTGGGAGTCTTTACTTGTTGAAGAAGACATTTGTGGTTATTTTGAATAACATATCCTTTGATTATTATAAGTTAATAAAAAATAATGTATAAAATAAAGACTCTATGTTAATAGTGGTGGTAGGATAAATACCTGCCACCTATTTTCGTTAAACTCATCAAAACCTTAAAAGACTGGCTCTTCCAAAATACTATTATATTCCCTTACCCATCGTTCCTTAAAACTCATTAATAAAATTAATAGGAAAATTGTTTAAATTTTTTTGATTGCGGCTTTGCTACCGTGTGTTATAATATGATATGTAATTGGCATTTTCATCAAGCGGAGGTTTAAACATTGGAAAAGAAATCTCGAGACCTGGTTACAAATCGTAAAGCAAGGCACGATTATCATATACTGGAAACTTTTGAAGCAGGTATAGAATTAATTGGCACAGAAGTAAAGTCCCTTAGAGCAGGCAAGGGCAATCTTAAAGACAGTTTTGCCAAAGTAGAAAATGGGGAATTGTTTTTATATAATATGCACATAAGCCCATATGAAAAAGGAAATATTTTCAACAAAGACCCATTGAGAACCCGTAAATTGCTGATGCACAAAAAACAAATCAATCGACTTGCCGGTCAGGTTAAGGAAAAGGGCCTTACTCTTATTCCGCTCAAGGTTTATTTAAATGAACGTGGTCTGGTCAAAGTAGAACTGGCCCTTGCCAAAGGTAAAGCTCTTTACGACAAGCGCGAAGATATTAAACGGCGTGACGCAAATCGCGAAATGGAAAAGGCTTTTAAAGATTATAATAAGATGTAGGCTCTTACACTAACAATAGAAGTAAGAGAGGTGAACATGAGAATGCCTACTTTTGATTTTGAATGCAAAAAATGCGGTTATCGCTTCAGTGAATTTGTCAGCATAAAAAACAAAGACCAGGTTCGCTGCCCTAAATGCAACGGAAATGTCCAGCAACTATTCACTGGTTTTTTATACATAACTAAAGAAAGTTCCAACAGTTCATCTTGTGGTTCTTGCAGTGGCGGAAGTTGCAGCTGCTGCGGGCATTAAAATACAAGCCAATAATTAAATAAAAACAAAAGAAAGGACATACGATACAGTTTAATATGTCCTTTCTTTTTCATTTTTGAAACTTTTTATAGATTGTTTATAAGCATGCACACTATATAAAGAAGGTATCTTCATTATTGACATATATTTTTATCAGACTCTTTAGTGCCTATTAAACTTTAGTATGTATTCATTATTATCCTTGTCTATTAATTTAACTCCCTGAAACAAGCACATGTCCTCAATTTCCTTTTTACTTTTACCGGCTGTGTCAAATACAAAGCTACCTGTAATTTCTAAGTATGGATTTTCTCCACCTTTTACCTGTGCGCTGTGAGGACCATTCTCCAACATCAAGTCAATATATTCAGTATTAATCAGCGGTTCTTGAGTTTCAATGCTATTGATATCTTCTTTATCCCCACTTATTACAATATTGTAAGTTATCTTAGTTTTATCCAGATTATCTTTATCTACTGCTCCATATGCAACAGAACCATTCATTGAAAATTTTTCATTATTATCATTAGTCTTTGAGACTGTAAAACAGCCAAACATGGCAAAAGCAAAGATAATCGAAATACATAGCAAAGCAAATTTTTTCAATATTTTCTCCCCCTAATATCAGATAATCTTTAATACACTTTTATATAGTTACCTTTCTCGTCTTTCTCCACCAGTGCACAGCATTCATACTCAACTAACCAAATGTCTTTCCAAACTCCTGATATTAATATACTACTTTTGCCACACCAATAAATATCTCCAAAAGGGTTTTCGGCTAATTTTTGCTGTCTGTATAATGAGCTTTCCGCCTTTCTTTAGTTTATCCTTTGCAAAATTCAAAAGTCACTCATATGGCAAATGGTGTGCTGTGGCTATTGTTACAATAGCATCAAGACTATTATTTTCAAACTCCATATGTAGAATATTTTCACAAAAATACTCTTTGTTATCATTTGAATGTAAAAATTTTGCTTTCTCAATCATCTTATCTGCAATGTCAACTGCTATTACCCTTTTAGATTTTTTAGACAACAAAAATGCAAATTCACCTTTACCACACCCGATTTCTAAGCAAGTATCCACATTATCTGGTATAAGGTTTATAAGCTGATTGTAGTAACAATTATTGTGATTCCACTTTGGATTATCAAGTTGTGATATTTCGTTAAAATCATTTTTTATAACATCGTAATCCTCCATCCGTATACCTCCCTCTATAATCTTTATTTATCTTTAAATATCTCACCTATTCTTAGATTTTCACATACCAAGAGCAAGCCTCA
>ENA-OWPA01000630-OWPA01000630.1-bioreactor-metagenome-genome-assembly--contig:-NODE-630-length-41070-cov-4.572903_pt1 | contig 41070 bp, 38 predicted proteins | sample MGYA00238139_ERZ651803 | MGnify/ENA primary metagenome ERZ651803 (study PRJEB26909, sample SAMN07631231) | bioreactor metagenome | isolation source: Switchgrass digestor | place: USA: Dartmouth... | reverse complement strand
TCTGGGGACACGGCTGTAGCCGTGTTCGACAGCGGACCCCTGTTCGACCAGTCCAGCCTCTGGATCGAGGCCATCGTTGATCCTGATAACGTAGTGGTGGAGTCCAACGAGGAGAACAACAGAGCCAGGCATGCCGTCCACATCGAGGCGCCGGCGACCATGTTAAAGGAAGAAGTCCTCTGCCCCACCGGTGAAGCGCCGGAGCGCTGCTTCCGTTCCCGGTTGATCAACTAGCCAAGGAGCACAAGCCAATTTGCACAGGGACCGTGAGGTCAAGCAACCTCCGGTCCCTGTCGGTTTCTCGGGAGTCCATAGAGTATTGATATCGAACGGGAACTGGCGGTGCAGCACCGGCCCGTCCGCCGTCAGGGTATCGACCAACAAGTGTGGACGGTCGACTCGTGCAAACCCGGCTGGGTGTCCGCACCGGGCAGGAAAGGCTTCCCTCCGTGCAGCTGCTGCATGTGCGCCATACTAAGGGGGCCGGCTTTGCCAACCAATCCAGGGGGGAGGCGCTGTTACCACAGTGACCACGACGCCATCCAACGTTCTCTGGAGCGCACGCGAGGCAGCGCTGAAGCTGGGCTACGCTCCCCGCACTGCCCAGCGCGTTGCCAAGGAACACTTCAAAGCGGGCGATCCCAACATCGTCGCCGTCTCCAAATCCTTCGTGGCCTCACCTGACTGGTGGAAGGAAGTCCTGAGCAAGACCAGGGGCCGCCGGCGCAATCGGTATGACCCCGACACGGGAGAACGGCTGCCGCCTGGCGTTGAGCCGCTCTAGACCAGGACCAGCGGTACCAACTAGGTGTCCTTGAGGTTTCGAGCCAGGGTCAGGTACCTGGCCAGCCTCCCGCTCCACCCCCACCTGGTGAGAACACACATCAGGCGGCCGCAGCCCTCCACATTACCCCCAACAGATCCGAACAGAAAGGTATCCCCTACCGCGTCCGTGCCTGCTTGGCCGCAAAAACCGAAGACCAGCCGGTCCGCTCAAGGACCGGCTGGTCTGACGTTACCATCGATACGACTGGCCCGCGGCTACACAAAAGCTACCGCGCCGCCAAGTGGCCGAGGCGGCCGACGATGCTCTGCGCCTCGGTGAGGATTCGCTCAAACAGTTCTGCGACCGTAGGAATGTCCTGGATCAGCCCCACGCCCTGGCCGGCATAAACAAACCCGGCGTCAAGATCGCCTTCCAAGGCCGCCTTGGCGTTCATCTTGCCGGAGATCAAGGGCAGCAGCTCCTCCAGGGTCGCGCCCCTGGCTTCCGCCTCGAGAATCCGCTGGGCGCCGCCCGTGTTCAGCACCCGTGCAGGCCGGCCGATGGTCCGCTCCACGATCACGGTCTCGTTCTCCTTGGCCTGGAGCAGCAGCTGCTGGTAGTTGGGGTGGGCCGGGCACTCTTTCACCGCCAGGAAGCGGGTGCCCATCTCGATCCCTTCAGCCCCCAGCGCAAGGGCCGCCACCAGCCCGCGGCCGTCCACGATGCCGCCGCTGGCCAGGACCGGGATCTTCACCGCGTCCACGACCCGCGGCACCAGGGAGATGGTGCCCACATCATCACGGCCCAGATGGCCGCCGCCGTCGTATCCCACAGCAATGACGGCGTCTGCCCCCAGGCTCTCTGCTTTCTGAGCAGCCCGCGTACCGGCCACCAGCACAATCTTCTTCACGCCGGGGACCCGGGCGTCAATGTACTTGATATATGGCTCGGGATTGCCGCCCGTGATGCTGACGTGCCGAACGCCTTCTTCCAAGGCCACATCAATATGGCCCTCCAATTTCCGAAAGCCCATGGCCAGGTTGACGGCAAACGGCTTGCTGGTGAGGGCCTTCGCTTTCCGGATTTCGGCGCGCAGATCCTCGGGGTCTTCGAAACTGGCAGCCGTGATCTGCCCGAGCCCACCGGCCTCGGAGACGGCTGCGCAGAGCTCCGCCAGGGCCAGGTGCAGGAGCCCCCCCTGGACAATCGGATACTGAATCCCCAACACATCGCAGACCCGCGTGTGCAGCACCCTAGATTCCCCTCCCTTGGAACATCCTACCTTGAATCATTCTACACCAGTCCCTCGGGGCTCCTCCTACTTGAGTGTCCAAATTAGCACCACTACTAACGCACAGCATACCTACTGCAGGACGGGACGAGAATCACCATTGGTATGCTGTAAGATTGGCATCGACCTGACGTATCGGGGTGATTCGACAACTTTCTGGCTTCGATGGTGTCCTTCACCGTTATCTCTAAGGGGCGACGCCCCACGGGCGGAAATCATAACGATGCGGAAGCGCTGTCGGACGGCGCCCCCGTTAGACGCCGCCCCCCCAAGCGCAGCATCCTGGCAGAGCAGCATTCATGCCGAGCGGCCTCACTGCGTGGCCCGTCCTCACGAGGTTGCCTCCTTGCCTGGCCGCGTCCTCGCATGGCCGCCCCTTCCCGGGAGCACGGTGCCCTTTTGGGAGACAGATCCTTCGCCGGCAAGGCCCCGTCACACGGGCAAGGGCGGGGATCCTCTCCCGCCCTCCGCCGTCCCAGCGCTGGACCTAACGGAACGGACCCGCACAACTCACCGATGCGATCCCGTCCCTGTGATGCGGCGGCAGTCGCCTGCTGCCGTCCCAAGGTGCATCCGACTACTCACCTCAGGGCCCGACCGTCGCTGGGCTCCTGTCCACTATCCGCTGGGGTTGCTGGTGTGGTGGGTCGGTCCCCGCTGGGGGTCCTGCTGCTGCTGCATCCCCCGGATTCGATCCAACTCCTCCTTGCGAGTGGCATCCTCTGGATGGACAGGCTTGAACATGGCTCCCTGCCTGGACTCGGGCTGCTCCGCCCGGCCGGACCAGGGCTTCGGGGTATCTATCATTGCGCGGTCACCTCAGCGGTAGCTTGCCCAGATCAGATGGGATACCTTCTCGGGGGCTGCGGGTCTAAGGACTGGCTGCGCCGGACCCGGGACGCCGCCGAGGAACTATCGGTCAGCGCTGTGCGGCGCCAAGCAGTTCCTCGACTCGGCAGGCCGTCTCCAGCAGGTGTAGTCCTGCCTCCGTAAAGGAATCATAAAGAACAAGACATCCCAGCAGGAACGTCTGTTCGAAAAGGCGAATTCAACAGATAAAGGAGGCTCTCCCTGATCTGGCAGGAAGAGCCTCCTCGGAAAACCAGTGCAAGTTTTACAGGGCCTCAAGGATTCGCCGGCGCCCCTCGTATCGGGCCAGGCTCATACAGCCAGCCTCACGCGCCAGGGCCGCCGCTTGATCGAAGCCCCAGCCCACCTCGCAGGGCCGGTGGGCATCCGATGACAGAATCAGGGGCACCCCCCGGCTGCAGAGCTCCCGAAGCAGCGCCGGCGCCGGGTAGACCTCGCCCACAGGCTTCCTGAGCCCTGCGGTGGAGAGCTCCACGGTAACCCCCGCCTCCGCCATGGCCGCAGCCACATCGGCATAGGCCCGGCTGAGGTCGTGCTTGGCCCGGTGGCCGAACTTCTTCACCAGGTCAATGTGGGCCATGATGTCAAACAGACCGCTCCGGGCCGCCATCGTTTCCAATGAAAAGAACTTGGCGTACAGTTCGTCGATGTCCCATTCGGCATAGCGGTGGATGTAGCCCTCGTGGTCGAAGTTCCAGTCGCCGATGAAGTGAACAGAACCGATCACATAGTCCCAGGGGTAAGGCTCCAGCAGGCGGGCCAGTTCCTCCTCACGGCCCGGAATATAGTCGGCCTCCAACCCCAGGCGAATTGGGATCTCCGGGTAGCGCTCCCGGAGGCGCAGCACATCCGCCACGTACGCCTCCAGTTCCTCCATGCGCATGGCCGTGCCGGGATCCCGCTGCTCCTCGGGCAGCCAGTACATGGGAACATGATCCGAAAAGCCGATCTCCCGGAGGCCCGCTGCGATAGCGGCCTCCACGTACTCTTCCATCCGCCCCTCTGCATGGCCGCAGCGGGTGGTATGGGTATGATAATCCACATAGCGCTTACTCATGCCCAGCTATTTCGCTTCCCCAGATGCCGGTTCCTGCCCGCCTCCATCCACCCCTGTCCTGCCAGTGCTTCGATTAGCGAAAAGAAGGATTTTGCCGGCGGATAGGGAATTCCCTCTTCCCCCACATATGGATGGAGGTCTACCCGGAGAAGGAGGCTCTGCGATGGCTACGATACGACCCATGACCCCTGCCGACTACCCGGCGGTGTCAGCCATGGCCCATGCGGCGGCCACCCACGCCCTCGTGGGACGGCCGACTTGGAGCACTGCGGCAGACGTGGCGGCAGAAGTCGCGGCCTTTCCCGGCGCTGTTTTCCTGGTAGTGGAGGAGAACGGCGTCGTGGTGGGAATGACCGGGTACCGACTCACTGATACAGGCGAAGCTGAAATCTACGGTCCACTCGTATCCAGCGAAGGATCGGGCTTCGGCGCGTGGCTGGAGCACCGCGTCACCACGCTAGCCAAGCAGGCCGGCGCAGAGGCCTACTCCATGCTCATCGGGCTCGGCAACGGCTCCGGCTCCGCCTGGGCGCAGTGGCGGGGCTATCACCTCGAAACCGAGTTCCCCGAAACCCTGCTCTGCTGGGCTTTCCCCGGCGAAGTCGCTCCTCCCTCGCCGGCGGCACCGGGATCCGTCCGGCCGGCCCAGCCCGAAGATCTGGATCGGATGCTGGAACTTCATTTAGATTGCTTTCCGGCTGAGAAAATCTCGCGGGAGCAGGCGGCCTCCCTCCTTCCCGACTGCCGGGTGATCACAGATGAGGGCGAGGTCCTCGGCTTCTGCCATCTGGCAAAGCCGATCCCCTTCATCCGCAGCCTCTGCATCGACAAGGCATACCGCCGGCGGGGGCTGGGAAGCCACCTAATGCGTTCCGTGCTGAACGAATACTGGCGGACAGCGGACCAGCCCCTGGCAGTCCAAGCGGCAGTCCGGCTGGATAACGCCGGCGCTGCAGCCTTCTGCCGCCGCATTGGCTTCCGTCAGGAGATTCCCGTGGCCAAGTGGACAAAACTGGAGCGGGACGTGGAGGTCGAACAGGTTGCCTATCCAGAAAGCTGCTGATTACGCCTACAGGGAGTATGTGCCCACCCTCGGCGAGGGTGAGCACTTTTCCCAGCACCACATCAAGATTCGGCCGACGGATCTTTCCCGCTACGTGCTGATTCCCGGAAGCCACCTGCGGGGCCGCCGCATCGCGGAGTACCTCGACGACTGTGAACTGGTCTCGGCAACTCGCGGCTACTACATCTATACCGGCCTCTACCAGGGCGTCCGGCTCAGCGTCTGCTCCACGGGGATGGGAGGCCCCGCCGTAGCCATCGCCATGGAGGAGCTGGGCGCCATGGGCTGCGACACGTTCCTCCGGGTCGGCTCCGCCGGGGCGATATCGCCGCGCCTGGGCGTCGGCGATATCGTAGTCGCCACCGGGTCCGTCCGGGGCGGCGGGACCGGGCGCGCCTACCTGCCGCCGGAGTTTCCCGCAGTGCCCAACTTCGAGCTCACCGAGGCCCTGGTGGCCAGCGCCAGGGAGTTAAGCATTCCCGTACATACAGGCGTCTGCGCTGCCTCTGACGCGTTCTACGCGCCCGAAGGCGAGGCAGAGATGCACCGCCTGCGCCAGGCAGGGGTCCTGGCCGTGGAGATGGAGGCAGACACCCTCTTTATCGTGGCGCAGTACCGGGGATGGCGGGCAGCAGCGGCCTTCGTCCTGGACGGCGGCGAAGCCCGGGACGTGGGTGAGTCCAGCAGCGATCGCCAGCAGATTGCCGACCACGCCACCAACCAGCTGTTCCGTGAGGGTGAAGCGGCCCTAATTCGCCTCAGCCTGGCGGCCATGGTCCGCGTGGCCCAGTCAGACGCCTCTTAGCTTCTGCCGAAAATGAGTGGGCCCGCGGTCTCTGCACCTCGGGCCCATCTGGCGACTATTCTTTCTTGAAGTAGACCGTCAGCTTCCGCATCAAATCCGCGCCGGCGCTCAACGCGATGGCGCCGGCCACAAACTGATAGAAGGGCAGAAGCGGCAGTCCTGCACGAAGTCCCGCGTAGATCAACCCAAGGACGACGCCCCCGATCAGCACTCGCTCGCCTCCGAGGAACTTCAGCAGATTGTCCCATGAGAACTCTCGCCTAAGAACGGCCATCACAACGCCCACCAGGGTGTTGGCCATTACCAGCCAGGTCAGAGCTGCGACGCCCGCACCAAAATCAGTAGCCAGGGCATAGAGAGACCACAGTGCATCTTCAACCACGTTGCACTGCCCCTTTCAGCGCATCAGGGGTCAAGAACAGGAACTGCCGTTCTATGCCATCATATCGGTCAAGCGCACCAGTGCCACCCGAACGCTGCACCAGAATTGGGACGTCACAGCATGGGCGCAGGGCCCAAACATGAAATGTTCGGTCCCATTATCCTGCTAGACAGGATCCGAGGGACATGTTAAAATCATGGCTGTCGCCACGAATGGTCGCTTAGCTCAGCTGGTAGAGCACGTGCTTTACACGCATGGGGTCGGGGGTTCGAGTCCCTCAGCGACCACCAATTGTCACAAGGGTTTAAGGTGTTCGCCCGAACACCGAAAAGGGGGTCGGTCGGTAACCGGCTTCCGACCGGCTCCATCACTTCAGCGACTGAGGATACTCCTGAGGAGGCTGGTCTGCAACGGCACCAACGGCACAGGAACGTATCCTGTAGCCGGCCGACGCTTGGCCTTGTTTCTCTTTGAGGATTTGCGGGCTCTAACGAGCCTGTAACTGACCGCTCAGAAAGGCGTTGACTTTCTGAGCGGCTTCTTTCTTTTGTTCGGGCAGAACGTGTGCACAGATGTTGAGGGTCACCTGAACCTGACTGTGTCCCAGGACGTCCTGGAGTATCTTCGGGGTGACGCCTTGGGCGAGCACAAGTGTGGCTGCGCTGTGCCGTAGATCGTGGAAACGGATCCGGGGCAGGCCAGCGGCCTCGAGCACTCTCTTGAAGTTTCGGTCGAGCATATTCTTCGGGTGGACCGGTGTTCCGATGGCAGTGGTGAGCACCAGCTCGGGGTGCGCCCAAGCTTGGCCGATGGCCAGCCGCACTGACGGTCGTTCACAAGGCAGGGATCACGCGTGAGCACCATCTTCGGTTGCTGCACGGCAACGGTTCGCAGTTCGTTTCCAGGCTTCAAGCGTCCCTTGCGGTGACTACACATCCAGCATGTTCGGACTGCCTACTGGCATCCGGAGACGAATGGATGACTTGAGCGCTACCATCTCACCCTGAAGGACGCGAAGACCAATCTGGAGCGTTACACGGAACCAGAGGGCGCCCGAACTGCGATCGAGCGCTTTGCTTACGACTACAACACTCAGCGTCCACACCAGGCACTTAGCTACGTTACCCCTCGGTCCACTTCGGCTCCGCAGACGAGCTAAGGAAACGTCGCAGCGTGCGGCGTGAGCAGGCACGCAAGTACCGAGCCGCCCAAAACCGTCGCCAGAGTGCCTAGCTTAGGCTAGGTCTTCCAGCTCCCACAGACTGCGGGAAGGGGCATCCCAGTTCTGCTGAACCTAGTCGGAATCTTGCGATCGGAACCCGCGTTGGCCCTAAGACCAAGTAATCTGCCCAAAACGAGCGTGAACAGGACACAGCCTTCCCAATCATCCATGAACCAGGGACCAGGCGGCGCTTCAGCCAACCTTCGATCTCCGCAAAGACCGACTTGGCATCCGAAAGGGAGTAGTATCCCATCCAGCCTTGCAAGTATGCGTTCAACTGTCGGATCCGCTCGTCCATGTTCTGGCTGCGTCCCGTCAGCATGCGGAGCTTCTGCTTGACACGCTTCACGCTTTTCGGTGCCAGCCGAATGCGAATCCCTCGGTTCTTGTAGAAGCTGAAACCAGAACTGCCGCTTGGGTGCAAAGCACTGGCGGTGTGCATACAGACGGCCAGGGAGCGGACCTTTCCGCTCCCTGGCCGTCAAAAAGGACTGTCACCTAATGCGAAGCCCACATGTTGTGCACAGTATTGTGGTTACATTTGTTATTCTCTGATTGTCTTAGCAATCGTGAAGGGTAAACCTAAATACGTATAGCTTATTGTTATCTGAGAGCTGTTTGAAGGGGAATTGCCCGACAATTCGGTGAGAGCTAAATGAAGAGCGTAACTTTCTTCATTGGAAGGAAGTATTGCCCACCCCCTGTAAGGAAATATGTGTTGGTCCTCATGAGGGGAGATGGCCAGTTGCGTTTTGTCAGAAGTGATTCCGCTAACTGACAAAATCGGTAATCCTTCGACGACAACTGACTTTACAACAACCGGGGCGAATCCGATATTCTCAAGTTCAAGGCGAATCCACGGACCCTTCAAAGGGTCTGGGCATGTAGGACAAGCCGTCCCCATACTCATAGTCGTTGCAGTGAGCGGGGGCCGATACCGAATATAGCCGATTGTACCCCCAAGCCCCAACACGATAATCGCCAATACATACGCCACCCGCTTCATCGCTGCACCTCCACGGTCGAAGAGGGGGAGACATCTCCCCCTCTTCACGTATGCGTTTGCGTCATTCCACCGTGACCCACCACATCTTCCCAGACCAGTCTCGGTCATAGAAGATGTACCTAGTATAGGACGAGGACCAGTTCGGAACCGTGTAGATCGTCTTTGTGTAGTTCTCGTACTGCTTGGCAGCGCCACCAGTGAAATTGCCCCAGGCAGTGGAAACGGTGAAGGCGATAGACCACTTGTCACCCTTCTTAAACGTTCGTTCTAACCTGGTTACTGTACGGTCCATGGTTGCCTGGCTTCCCGATGGTGTATCGCCGTCATAACTCGGATACCAATTAGTGGTATCAACATAACCACCACCGTTGTAACGGATGGGGGTTACCTCCGTCCAGTAATACCCGAGGTTGCATCCTTCGCAGTCGACCCAGTGGGCATAGCGACGGATCCGGAAGGTATACGGACCGTATACGTTCATCCCGTACGCTCGGAAGAAAATCCCATCTGAGCGCTTGAGTTGGCCGGTAACTGAGAATGTGGTCTCCGTCGTAGACGTCGTAGTCATCGCGTGTGAACCAACAACTTGCCAATTACTGCCATCCTTCTTATATCCGACATCAACGTTTAGGACAGAATTGGTTCCAAAGACGAAGTCTGCTTTGAGGCCGTCGGCAACGTGCATCTCTCCAATCTTGACATATTCGTTTCTGAAGGTCTCCGAAATCAGCTCATCGACAACCTGAATAGAAGCATCCCCTTGACTCGAGGCGGGTCTCTCCATCGGGACTAACTGCACACGATCAAGCTTGACGGTACGCTCATAGCGTTCAGGGTGCTCAAAGTTGCGGAGTTGGACCTGGGTCATATTGGTGGTGTCCTTGACTTGGACAAACCCGATTGCTTCTAGTGCCATCTGGTCGTGAGAGAAAACGCGGATGGTGTAGTTGGTGGGAACTACGTTTGAAGAGATCTTGCTAAGGTCTTCACGTAATGGGATGGTTATGTGACCATTCTCGTCGGTTTTTCCTCTCCATATGATGTCATCTGCTAACTCCGAGAAGAGCTCAACTTCAGCTGATGCAGCAGGTTTACCGTCAACACCAAGGACCGTCAAGTCAACAATAGAAGATCCGAGCGTTTTCAGTCCGGGTTCGTCAGGGACGGTCACTGTAACAGGTGCGGAACCGAGAGCACTGGTATCTGCGGTAGCGACTGCTGAGATGGAGACTATTGACAGCATCAAAGAGGCCAACAGCACCGGAAAGCGTTTGCGCAACGTGCGCACCTCCTTTGGAGTTGATCCCACTCAAACAGCCAGAAGAGAACTAACGTGTGCCAACAGGTCAGCACCTACGCCGCGTTTGGGTTCACCTCTGCCGATTAAAGCGAGGGAGTGTACTCTCCAAGACGACGAAGCTGCAGCCTGGTGTCCTGAAGGATATTTCATCGGGACACGGCTATTGTACGTCAAAACGTCATAATCGTCAAGCTTTGCAAAATATTTTGGCGTTTAAGAGGGGGGTGCGGCACGTAATAGAGTTCGGCAGGGTACATAGTGAGCCGCCGGAGCGGCGACTAATGTAAATCTGGGCACCTCCCTGCTGCTGCCCACTCCGCCCTCTCGCCGTCCCTTGCGGCTTCACCGCTACCGCCGGCAAGCAGGCCCCTTTCGGCGTTTTCTGCGTTTCTTGCGGGTCATGCGAACGCAACGGGTTCACCCCTTTCCTGACGTTCGGCCCTTCCCAGTCCGAGCGTCCTCAGCCTGGTACTATGGCCTCTGCTGCTTCTGCCGGTTCAGCCGAGCCTCTCGGCCCGGGTTACCAGTGCGAGTAAAGTAAATGTGGGGGATCTCCCCTGAAAAGGAAGGACGAGAGGTAGGCCCATCCAGAAGTGTTGAGGTGAACAGCACAACACCGAAGGGGGTTATCCTCTCGTCATGTCAGAAATTCGTTCAAACGTGGTCATTCCCTTCCAAGAGGTTGAAGAGTTGGTCTGGAAGAATACGGTGGAGACCTTCCGCCGCATGATGGTCGAGGTACTGATGGGACTTGATCAGACGTACATCAAGCTCGTGATGCTCATCGTTATATCTTCAAGGAGATGCGCAAGCGGGAAGTACTGACCCGTGTGGGTCTGATTTCGTTCAAACGGCGTTACTACTGGGACTGCGAGGAGGAGCGTTGCGTCTTCCTGCTCGATGAGTTCCTCGAGTTGGAGAAGCGCCAGCGTGTCAGTGAGGGTGTTCGGGCCGACGCAGTTGAAGCAGCTGTGGCCGGTACGTCATACCGGAAGGCGGCGGCGGAGTTAGAGCGGAGGGATTGCCAAGTGACGGTGAGTCACGAGGCCATCCGGCAGTGGACTCTCCAGACAGGGGACTCCCTGCAAGATGACGTCGAGAGGGAATCGATGAACCCCGCCGGCAAGCGGAAAGTCCCGGTCCTCTTCATCGAAGCCGATGGATTCTGGCCAGCGAGGCAGCACGAAAAGCGGCGGGAGTCGAAGCTCTTCGTCTCCCATGAGGGGTGGGAAACGCGCACGCCGGGAAGTAAAGACTACCGGTTGGTAAACCGGCAGGACTTCGTGCCGAGCCAGAAGGGAGACGTCTGGGAGGAGTACCTTACTTGGCTTGAGAGCCAGTACGATCTCAGCGATACCTGGGTAGTCATTAACGGTGACCGGGCGCCTTGGATCCGCAGCGGGGTGGAGTCGTTCCCCCAGGCGATGTACCAGGTGGACCGCTTCCACCTGATACGGGAAGTACGAAGGCTGCTTAAGCCCCACCCCGAGCAGCTGAAGGCGGCGAGACGGGCCCGTAAGAGCAACGATGCGGCTGGGCTCCTGGAGGCCCTTGGAAGCGCCCTGGCGGACGAGCACGACGCAAAGCGACAGGCGGAGCTAGAACAGCTGCGTGATGACCTGCAGACGATACCAGAATCCACCCGAGACTACCGAGTAAGGCTTCGAGAGATGGGCGTAAACACTGACGGACTGCGAGGTCTTGGCTCGGCTGAGAGTGCGGTCGAACGCTATTCTCAACGAACGCGTAAATGCGGTCGGAGTTGGTCAGGGACGGGGCTTCAGGCGATGCTGCATGCGCTGAGAGCATACTTCAAGGGCACGTTGCGGGGTGCTGTACAGGTCGTCGAGGAGAGGCTGGGGCTACTGCCGCTCCAGCAGGCACAGCAGTCCGCACGAAAGGCGGCAGTGGAGGCGGTTGGCCGGGGACTCGATGCTGCACGGCACGCTCATCTGCCTGCCCTGGAGTGCGGGACTACAGCCAGTGGTGGTCTGTCCAAACTCTTTCGTGCCATGACGAGCGCTTAAAGCGAGAAGCAGACAGGGTCGGCAAGAGTAGCAACACATGACCGAACACTTTTGGAATTCCCTCCTACCCACGATGAGTTGACAGGCCCCGGAACAGGCACCCAGTTGACGGGGCCAAACAGAAAACGTATAATAGTGCTATCCCAACTCACGAGATCACAATCTCGGAAGGCCCCCGGTGCTCAGCACCGGGGGTTCTTCTTGCCCTTGTTCTGGTTCACGGATCCGGGCGTGCCACGGCCGGCAGCTGAGATCAGCCGTCCATCCAGCGGGCCAGGTCATCCAGGCTGGGCGCCGCATACCGGGCTGTCGTGTCCACGCTGGCATGCCCGACCATCCTGGCTGCAACGTGCAGGGGCATGGGTTCCCGCTTCGAACCGTACTTGTGCGGGTCCACTAGGTTGGTCAGGAATGTGGCGCGGAGGTCGTGCGGCCCGAGGACGTAGGGCAGGCGAGCATCCCTCCCCAGCCGCGCCACGATCGACGCGCTGACCCCGTGACCTGTCGAGAAGGCACAAGGTCAACTTGGACGGTAACCCGGTCGGTAACCGCGTCGGTAACCCAGTTAAAATCAGTTGTGACCGAACATGATGCGAACGGATGGAGCCCTTACAGGACAGGGCATTTCGTGTTTGGTGGGGAAGGGGCGGGATGGCTTCGGCGAAATTTACACGCATGGGGTCGGGGGTTCGAGTCCCTCAGCGACCACCAGAAATATCAAGGACTTGCGGGATCGGTTCCCCGCGGACCCCGGCGTTTGTCGGGAACATACAGGGGACCGCCCACAGGAGCAGAGCCGGGGCAACCGCCCCGGCTCGCCCATTAGTTGGGAGTGGGCTCTTTGCCGGACCTTTCTCTCAGCCGCCTAGAGGGAGCCATCGCCCCTCTTGGCGGCTTCTTTTTTGGGGGTCGGGCACGGCGGGTCAGCTGCGGCGCCCTGAAGCGATGGGTGAATCCGGCGAGACTTTTCGTGGAACGAGAAGGCCGGTCGACTGCTGATCTCATCGTGGCAGCCCACGGGGAGCTTCTGGAGAAGCAGGGCGCCGACGTGGGCACATAGCGCCCGATCTACCCAGCACATGAGCTCAGGGAAAGATGGGAAAGTGGCCAAGAGCGGCATATGCCGCCGCCGGACAACTCGGGCTGCACTTCCAACGCCGTGCCTCACAGCCAGTACAGCGGGTTCTCCAGGTTCTTAAACATCGTCCTCAGCAACTCTTCAAAGTCAGAAGCGATCACAGGCCAATCTGCTCGCTTGAAGCCATAGAGATCAAGAACTTCCCCGGTGTTCGTATCAACCGCAAGCTGAAAAGCCCCTGGCCCAGGTGTATAACCAAAGATCACCAGCCCATCGGCATCCTTGCCGTTGGCCTCCCGAAAGGCCAGCGTCTCCTCCAATATTCGATAGGGCACCTGTCTCCCATATGTGGAAACACTGTAGACGTGGAAAGAGGTTGGACTGTACTGGTCGCTCTGCGTGTGAAACAAGATGCCCCCGTCGTGATGCTCAATCAAGAACCGCCGCAGAGCACTGGGAAGTCGAAGTGCCAGGGCAGTCTCTATCTCCGCCACCACCTCCTCGGCCACGGGCGGGTTGAAGGTGAAGCAGTATCGCTTCTCCGCCTCTCGCACAGCCTCCGCCATCCACTGGAACACGTCAACCACCCCACGTATGGACAAACTACCTCTGCCAGTCAACGCAGTATTTGGACTGTGCTGCACTCAGTGCGGTTCCGGCTTCTGTTCGTTTGTTCTCATCCGGGTGCACCTTGCACCTCAGCTACCTGCACCGGGCACGAGAGCGCCCAGAATGCCGAGCTGCGGCTGACACGGAGGGGAGTTCTGCACTCGTTGACGTTGAGTTATCACTTAGGTGAAAACAGCTTCTCTTGACGGGAAGTGCAGGACATGCCTATTGCCGTACCGGTCGAAAGGCCCGATTCATCCAACTGTGTGGAGCCGGTGCTCACACCGCCCAATTCGAGGTGACCCATGACGCGCACGACGGCCCGTAAGAAACGCTGGATACCCGGCTAACTCTTGAGAATCCTGGAGACGCCGGCGCAGCAGCAGCCGGATTTGACTAATACGGATCCCAACGATATCTGAAAGGAGCACTCAACATGCGCTTTGCCATCCCCGTTCTGAACGGCCGCCTCAATCCGCACTTCGGCCGCTCTCCCTCCTTTGCTTTCATCGACGTCGACCCTGAGAAGAAGCAGGTTATCGGTCAGCAGATCCTCCCTGCACCCCAACACGACCACGGCATCCTGGCCCGCTTTATCAAGGAGAACGGCGCCGCCGTTGTCATCGCCGGCGGCATGGGGGCGGGTATGCAGCAGTCGCTGGCCCAAGAAGGGATTACTATCATTCTGGGGGCGCCAACGCTGGAACCTGCCGAAGTGGTCAGCCAGTATCTGAACGGCACCCTGGTCACCGCCGGTGAGACTTGCGGCTGTGGCGGCCACCACCATCACCATCACGACGGGCATGATCACTAGGGAGCCAGGGTTGACATCATGCCACGCGGATCCTGCCGCCGTCACGGACCAGGTCAGCGCTGCACCTGCGCCATGGGGCACCTCTGCCGGTTTGTCGAACCTGTTGTACTCTACGCACTCATGCTCAAGGGCGAGGCCCACGGCCACGAGCTTGCCAGCGTGGTGCAGGAGTACGCGCTGACAGGTGCTTTGCTGCGCAGCCAGCCCGTATGAACAGGGGAATCAACGGGGACAACGCGATCCCCGCAACGCTCAGCGCAATGCGAAGTCCGCGCATCGACCCGATCCAGCCGATCACCGGGCCAACGGCTGTTTGCCCGATCGCATCGGCTTGGCTGACGGTTGAGAGCACCGTTGCCCGAAGTTGCGGATCGACGGAACGAACGAGCCAACTGTTGCGCAGAGGAGCCGCGATTCCCTTGCAGAGCGTCGCAACCAGGTGGCAGACCACGGCCAGGAAGAACTGGCCGCTCCAAGCGAACCCCAAGACTCCAGCGACTTGGGCTGCGGTGCAGAAGACCAAGACGAGCGCAACGGAACGTTCATCCGATTGGTCCAGCCGCCGATGAACCGTCTCCGTAACGACGATCGAGAGCACGGATGACAGACCGGCGATGATGCCGAACCAGGTGGTTGACTGGAGATCAAGCAGCGCAGGGAAGGGGATGTTCTCCAGCAGGTGCGCTTCCCATAAGCGGTCATATCCTTCGCCGGACATGCCTGCAAAAAGCGCAATGAGCACGAAGGTGACCAGGAACGGGCTCCGACGGATTGTGCGCATCCCATCCCGTGCGGTTTCCAGGGTTGCCTTCCACGAGTTCCGTTCTGTCCGAACTGCGGGGACAAAAGACGTCTCACGCATTGCGATGATGAGAAAGACACCCGTGCCAATGATGATGAGGGCACCGGCAAGGATGGGTGCCTGCAGGCCCCATTGTGCGAGCGCCACGCTGCTCGGGATCCCAAGTAGAGATGCGCCTTGCTCCACCTGGCTCCCCCGGAGGTACACGTTGCCCACGGTCTCTTCGCCGATCTCGCTAGCCAGCCAGGCCTCCATCGCACCACTGGTGAACGTATGACCGATACCGCGTACCACCTCACCGATGAAGATAGCAGCCACAGCCGGAATGGCCCCCTCGATCGCCAGACCGGTGCCGAGGAGGAGGCAGCCCATAACCACGGAAAGGCGCCGGCTGTAGACGTCTGCTACCACACCGGTGGGCACTTCAAAGATGAATACGGTGCATTCCAGTGCGGTCCCAACCAAGACCAACTGAAACGGGGTTAACCCGGCCTCGTTAATGTAGTAGACGGGAAGAAGAGTGAAGATCATGGCGAATCCGAAGGCGAGGGATCCTGTCCAAAGGTAGTAAACGGTTTGTGGTCTCAGTCTAAGCGTCGGGGAGTATATAAAAAACCCTCCCATCTTTCATGTCCTGGGGCAGCGTACACTTGCTATTGCTGCGCAGCCTTGTCCCAAGGCAAAGGGCCCCGACAACGACCAGGCAAGCCTGCAGCTCGCTTTCCGGTTCCGATCTGACCCAGAGCAGGGCACGCTGTACCGGGCTGGAGCTAGCGTACAGAGTGGCAGTGTAAAGGGCACTCGGGCGTCCACTCTATCACCAACTGCCACGTACCTTCCTGCTCCACAGGGTAGGCCAGCAGCGCTGCAGGAGGCTCCGCTCCCAAGGACGCCGGCAGCCGGCGGGCCAAGAGCAGGGTGCCCCCTGCACCTGCCAGCAGAGCCTGGACTCGGGGGCTCGCCCCTCCGGAGGCCTGCAGTTCCAGGAGCCAGCGCACCGGCCCCGCCAAGCCGAAGCGAGCCGCCCCTCCCCCGGCCCCATCTGACCCAGTCCTGCAGACCGCCGGGGCGTCCTCACCACACCCAGTCAGCAGCGCCGCACGGGCATCGGCCCCGGCTGGCCCCACGCGGACCATCCACGGCAGCACGACGGCGCCCTGGCCCGTCCCAGGGGGCAGTTCTCCATCCCAGACGCCGCTGAGCCGCCGCACTTCCGCTCCGTGGACCGGCGACGGAACCACTCCCTGACGGCCCTCGTCACCCACGGTCGCCGGTGCGCCCAGCGCTGTTCCGGAGTCCGCCTCCGCCGGTCCGCGTGCGGCCGCTGCCTCGCCCGCATCGCTCCAGCCGCCGTTCTGCCCCGGAACAGCCGTCAGTCGCCCCTGCACTCTCCACCGGTCGCCAGGCAAAACGCGGCCCGTGAGATCCACCTCCAGCCCCTGCCACAGACCGGGCGGGCGGAGGTCAGCCATCACCTGCGCGTGCTCCTGAATCCCTGCCAGACAGTCTGGATCGGCCCACTGCACGATCCGCTCCACCGGCACGGTCCCCTCTCCCACCACCTCTTCCAGGCGGTAACACCTCTGCCCCAGCCTCACGTCGCTGGTGCGGAACTGGGTCACCGCCGCACTAATGAGCAGCGCAGCCCACCCCGGCCCCTGCCGCGGCAGGGGCTGGATTCGCGTCACCACGGCCTGCGCCTCCAGCCGGTCACCCGCCTGCACAGGGCACAGCCGCCCATCCTCCTCCGCAGCCCCCAGGCGATCGCCTTCCTCGGCCGCACCAAGCCGGGCCACCCCGCTGAAGGGCACATGCCGACCCGTCCAGCGGCTTCGGTGCCCCTGGTCCACCCAGTAAACATCCAGCGCCACCGTCCCCTGCACCAGCACAAAGCCGGCGGACAGCGCTTCGGCCCGGACGTCCTTGACCGTCGCCTGCAGATCCCGCACCTGCAGAATGCCCCCGGGGTCAACACCCAGCGGCGCTCCCGGCGGACGCCCCTCATAATAGAGGGCCAATTCCACCTCGCCCGTGATTCGTCCTCCCGGGTGCACTCTGAGCTGCAGCCGGGAAGCGCCGCCGTCAACGCGCCAGGAGAGGTCCTCCGCCCCCGGCATCGCCAGCAGCCTCGCGAAGGGACGGCGAATCCGCAGCGCCGCTGCCGGCGTATAAAGCCGCACCGTCACCGCCCCGCAAATCTGAAGGGCATCCCGCTGGCCCCTGGCCCATGCCCGCAGGTGCACCGCGACCTCTATTAATGAAGTAACGCCCCACGCCTGGAAGGAGAGGGGTAAGCGGAAGCGATCGGCGACGCAGCGTCGGGACCGGCGCTGCCGGGGCCGCCCGGGCGGTGCGAGGGTGACTGTCACGTGGGCGCCGTCCACCTGCCAGGCCGCCACTCGAAGGCGCTGACCGGGAGGCAGCGCCGTCCGCAGGAGGCCCCTGTGCGCCACCACCCTGCCGTCCTCCACGGCATAGCGAATGATGATGCGAAATGCCCGGCCGGGCAGCTCGCCCCCCAACTGCCAGCCCCGCTGGGGTCGCACCGGCAGAGCTCGAACTGAGAGCACGGCTGCTGGTATGGTAGGCAAGACGGCCTGGTAGATGAACACGCTGGTCACCCCCAGGCAAACCTATGCGAACCGCAAAACTGTCTAGCACGAATCCCCCAAAACGAAGGAATTGAACAAATCGACGCCGAATAAATACGCCGTCCTCACTACCTTGGCGAGGGAGGAGCGTTGGCATGGCGGTCAAGCGGATCCTGATGCTGGTGGGTGACTATGTGGAGGATTACGAGGTGATGGTCCCCTTCCAGGCGCTGCAGATGGTGGGCCACACCGTACACGCCGTCTGCCCGGGCAAGAAGGCCGGCGAAAAGGTGCGGACGGCGATCCACGACTTTGAGGGTGACCAGACCTACAGCGAGAAGCCGGGCCACAACTTCACGCTGAACGCGACCTTCGATGAGGTGGATGCCAGTACTTACGACGCCCTGGTGATCCCCGGCGGCCGGGCGCCGGAGTACATCCGCCTCAATCAGAAGGTGATCGAGGCGGTCCGCCACTTTGCCCAGGCTGGGAAGCCCATCGCAGCGATCTGCCACGGCCCCCAAGTGCTGGCAGCCGCTGGCGTGCTGGCGGGAAGGGTCTGCTCCGCCTACCCGGCCTGCGGCCCGGACGTGACCCGCTCAGGCGGCGAGTACAAGGACATCGCTGTAGACCAGGCCTACACCGACGGCAACCTGGTCACCGCCCCGGCCTGGCCTGCCCATCCCAACTGGCTGGCCCAGTTCCTCCAAGTCCTCGGAACAAAGATCGAACCGTAGCGGGCACCCCCTCACCCCCAGCGTCTGCGAGCAAACCGCAGGGGCCCGACGCACCACCTGCCCAGCATCCCCAATAGCTGCGAACAAACCACAGGCGCCCGACGCACCACCTACTCCCAGGAGGCGCCCGCAATCCCACCCACCTGCCCACGAAACAAAGGGGAGACACCCCCGCAGTGGGGTGTCTCCCTCTCCTTGGTATCAGCCGGCCCCAGGACCGCTGTACAGCCCTCCCGGTGCCCTGGTCCCGGCGAGACCGCGGCACTAGGACTGGGCCAAGATATTGACAGGCGGGTTGGCAGTGGCGATGCGAATCGGCACCTCCTGGCTCCCCGTCACGTTCAGCTGGATTACCGTCCGCTGAATCAGCCGGCGGAACACAGGCGACTCGGGCTCCTCCACGTACGGGTCGTCATCGTCACAGGACGCGGACTCCCCAGCCTCCTCCTCGCAGTCACACTCCTCAAAGTGGGGATCGATTAAATCGAATCCAACGTGCTCCACCACCGGAGTGATGTTGACGCCGTCGCCCGGCTCAATACCGGGCAGATCCACAAAGGTCGTGAACGGAATATCCTCGCCCATGTGCCGGACCAGATCGTCGGCGGCCACAAAGAAAATCTGCTTATGGAGCGTGCCGGTGATGATCACCTTATTGGGGATCACCTCCACCGCCACGTCCTCCACCCTCGCCTGGATTTCCTGAATCTTGCGAGCCGGGTGATTGAACTCCGCCACATTCTCCACCAGAATCTGGCGAGTGTTGCTGGAGATCACCCGCGAGGCCATCACCTGCGGCCCGGTGGGGCTCTCCGCCACGTTCAGTTCACAGGTGCGGGTCACCTTCACAAAAACCGAAAGGACCACCCGCTGCCTGACCTGCCTGCCGTTGGAGAGGAACCGGTCTACCCGCAGGATCTGCGCCTTGAGGGTGACGTTGTCGCCCGGTTCGGCACCGCAGACCTCGGCCATGGCCGAGAACGGCACCTTTTCCTCCTGGAAGAACTCCACGTCATCCTCAGAGATGAAGAAGATGCTCTTGACGATGTGGCCCTGCAGCATCACCTGATCATCCGCTGCTTCGGCCACCACGTTCTCCAGGGACACCTGCACATCCCGGATCTTCTTGGCCGGCCGGTCCAGGTCCACCACGTTCTCTACGGTGATGGCCTTGGTGGTTTCGCCCACCACGCACTCCGCCTTCACCAGCGGCCCGTGGGGATCGAGGACGACATGGACCTGACAATCTTCCGTCACCCGCACCCGGAACTGCAGGATGGCCCGCTGCACCAACTCCTGGCAGAAGTCCAGCTGGTGGGTCAGCTTCACGATCCGGGCCTGCGCCTCGGCGTGCTGCCCAGCCATGGCCCCGGGGCAGTCGATGAAGACGGAGAACGGCACATCTTCGGGACAGTGATGTACCTGATGGTCCTCGCCCACGAAGAAGATCTGCTTGTGTAGGGTGCCGGATACCATTACCTGACCATCTACGACTTCTGCGGCGAGGTCCACGATCCGGGATTGGATCTCGGCGATCTTCTTCGCCCGGTGCGGCAGCACAAAGCGAGACTCAACACAGGCCTCGCCGGTGCTCTCGCACACCAGGCACTCCAACTTCAACAGCTGGGTGCAAAGATCCGCCACCTGCGATTTCCCCCTTCCATATCGGTTGGTCCTCGCGGTTCCGCATGGGCGCGCTATGTGGCGGACCGCTGGTGGGACCGGGGAACGGGAACAGACCCGCCTCCTGTTGGTCATGATATGAAAGGGGAGTCGGTCAGGTGCGCGGCTGCGCCTCCCGGACGGTAACCACCCGTCCTCCGAACCGGCTCCCGTTAAGGGCCTTTATCACGCCGGCGGCTTCGGACGCCGGCACCGTTATGTACCCCACGCCTGTCGACCGGCCGGTCTCCCGGTCTGTCACAATCCGAGCGCTGATTACCCGGGCGTAGGGGGCAATCCAGTCGACCAGCTCCTGCTCCGTGGTTGCCCATGGCAGGTTGCCCACGTACAAGATGGTTCTCATTCAGATCAATCCTGCCTTTCCCACTGCCTCCACTTGCTGGAACGCACATGGGGAATCGGTGGATAGGCTGCTGAGCCCTGCCCAATATTATATGCCCGAAAGTAGTCCCTTGCGGGATCCCATAAGTAGTGAAATCGTGCCATTTATTTCGGGTCCCCTAGGAATGACGAGATGCGAAAGCTAAGATGGGGCATTGAGCAAGAGAACCCAACCAGATTGCAGCTAGGGGTGTGACTATGGCTGTTCGTACCTGGGGAGTCCTGGGCACCGGCCCACTCGGCCGGGGCATTGCAGAACTGGCCGCTGCCAAAGGCTTTGAAGTCATCATCTGGGGAGCCGCCGCCGCTGACTTGGATCAGGCTCGCCGTATTATCGACCTTGCCCTGCAGCAGCAGATTGAGCGCTGGGCAATCACTGAGTCCGAAAAGCGGGCCACCCTTGGCCGCATCCGGTTCACCACGGACTTGGCGCAGCTGACCGGCGCCCAGTTTGTGGTAGACGCCTCCTCCAGCAGTGTGAAGGAGATCCAGGAGCGCTTCCGCCAGCTGGACGAGCTCTGTGACAGTGATGTGATTTTCAGCGTGGCCACCTCCACCGTCTCCGTCACGGAGATCGCCGCTGCCACCCAGCGGCCGGAGAAGGTGATTGGCTGCCACTTCCTCCCCCCCGTCACCAGCACCCGCGTGGTAGAGGTGGTCCGGGGCCTGAAGACCACCGACGAAACGGTGGGCGACGTCATCGGGATGCTCTGCAACATGGACCGGGTCGGGGTGGAAGTCTTCGAGTCCCCCGGCTACGTCACCACCCGGCTAATCATCCCGCTCATCAACGAGGCCTGCGCCGTCCTCATGGAGAGCGTGGCCAGCGCAGAGGATATTGACACTGCTATGCGGCTGGGCTTTGGGATGGCACGGGGCCCGCTGGAGACGGCCGACCGGGTAGGGCTGGACAACATCCTCCTGCATGCGGAGCGGCTCTGGCGGGAGTACGGCGACCAGAAGTACCGTCCGTCTCCCCTGCTCAAGAAGATGGTCCGGGCCGGTCAGCTGGGCGTAGAGACCGGCGAGGGCTTCTTCAAATACGACGCAGAAGGGAATCGCATCAAACCGCAGCTGGGGGGTAGCCTGTAAATGAAGATCTTGGTGCTGAACTGCGGCTCCTCCTCCGTGAAGTACCAGTTCCTGGACATGCAGGATGAGAAGGTGCTGGCCAAGGGCAAGGTGGAGCGGATCGGAATGGACGACGCAATCTTTGAGTACAAAGGGAGCGCCGGCCAGGAGATCAAGGAAGTGACCCCGATTCTGGACCACAACGTGGCCGTCCGAAAGGTGCTGGCCGCCCTCACCGACAAGGAGCACGGCGTGATCAGCAGCCCGGATGAGATTACGGCCGTGGGCCACCGGGTGGTGCACGGCGGCGAGGCCTTCTCCGGCTCGGTGATCATCGACCACGAGGTGAAGCGGACTCTGCGGGCGCTCTTCGACCTGGCGCCGCTCCACAATCCGCCCAACCTGACCGGCATCCTGGCTGTGGAGGCCGCTCTGCCGGGTGTGCCGCAGTGCGGTACCTTCGACACCGCCTTCCATTCCACCATGCCGGAGGTGGCCTATCTCTACGCGCTGCCCTATGCGATGTACAAGCGCCACAAGGTGCGCCGGTATGGCTTCCACGGCACCTCGCATCGCTACGTCTCTGAGCGGGCGATGCAGCTGATGGGCCCCCGGCCGAACCTGAAGCTGATTACCTGCCACCTGGGCAACGGCTCTTCGCTGGCTGCGGTGATGGACGGCAAGTCGGTGGATACCTCCATGGGCTTTACCCCGCTGGAGGGCATGATCATGGGCACCCGCTCGGGCGACGTGGATCCGGGCGTCTTCCCCTACATCATGAGCCGCGAGGAAATCTCCATGGCCGAGATCAGCTCCATGCTGAACAAGCACTCCGGTCTGCTGGGGATCTCCGGGATCTCTTCGGACATGCGGCAGATCGAAGAAGAGATGGAGAACGGGAACCCGCGGGCGAAGCTGGCCTTCGACATGCTGGAGTACCGGCTGCGGAAGTACATCGGTGCGTATGCGGCGGCCATGAACGGCGTGGACGGGATCGTCTTTACCGGCGGCATTGGCGAGAACAGCCCGGTGCTGCGGGAGAAGGTGCTCCGGAACCTCTCCTTCCTGGGCATCACCCTGGATGAGGTGGCCAACCTGGACCGGGCCCGGGGCGAGCGCCGGATCTCCGGGCCGGATTCGAAGGTGGAGGTCTGGGTGATTCCCACCAACGAGGAGCTGGTGATTGCCCGGGACACCAGGGATCTGGTGCTGCAGATGCAGCAGGGCAAGGACCAGCGGGAGCCGGATCTGGTGGGCACGACGGCGGACTAAGAGCACCGGTAAAAAATGGGGCTGCACGCTTCTGTGGCGTGCAGCCTTTTCGCGTATTGGGCAGGGGTGTTGCGGCCGCCTGCCTAGTCCCTGGTGAACCAGCCGATGACAGTCAGCCGAATCGTGTCCCAAACCCGCTTGAACCAGTTGCCCAGGCCCACGTCGTTGGCAGCCAGCAGGTCAAACCTGGCTACCTCCTGGCCGTCGGCCGTAAAGACCAGCTCGCCCAGCTTCTGCCCCTGGGTCACGGGGGCGATCACGCTGGTCTCCTGCGTCACCGTGGCCTGCAGCTTATCCTGCGTGCCCCGGGGCACCGTCAGATGCACGGGGGCAGAGGGCACCAGCTCAACCTGGCCCGCCCGGCCCTTCCACACTCGCACGGGCTTGATCTCCGGCATCTCGGGCGTCACCGAGACGAAGTTCTTAAAGCCCCACTCCAGCAGCTCGGTACCTTCCTCAGCCCGCTTGGCCGAGCCCTCTTCTTCGTTGGCGCCGGGCACGCCCAGAATGACGCCGATCAGCCGCATATCGCCCCGCTTGGCGGTAACCGCAAAGTTGTAGCCGGACTCCTCAATAAAGCCGGTCTTGAGCCCGTCGACCCCTTCCACAACGCCCAACAAGTTGTTGCGGTTGGGCTGGGTGATGCTTTCGGTCGTCCCCTTCTTATCCTCAGGGATGTTGTGCTCCTGCGGATAGGTAAAGCTCTTGACCGAGTGCAGTTCAGTCAAGGCCTCGGGGTGCTCCTGGATATAGAGCCGGGCGAACTGCGCAAACTCCCGGGCCGTAATCTGGTTGCGGGGATCCAGGCCGGCAGGGTCCTCAAAGTGGAACGTGGTGAAGCCCAACTCCTTGGCTTCCTGGTTCATCAGGTCCACAAAAGCGTCAACCGACCCGGCAATGTGCTGGGCCAGAGCTATAGAGGCATCGTTGCCGGAGGCGATGGCGATGCCCTTCATGATCTCCTCAACGGTGACGATTTGACCAGGTTCCAGGAACATCACCGAAGAGCCGGGCATGGTAGCGGCCCAGGCCTCCTTGCGGATATTTACAAGGTCATCTTTACTGATGTCGCCGGATTCGATTCGCTCAAATGCGATGTGCAGCGTCATTAACTTGGTCAGCGATGCCGGTGCGATAGGCAGGTCGGCGTTCTGCTCAAACAGTACCTGGCCGGAGTCGTAGTCAATCAGGATCGCAGACTTGGCGTCCAACTCCAGCGACGGCGGTGCCGCTTCCGCCGCTGTGGGCGTCAGTCCGATACAAAACGAACCCAGCAGTGCTGCCAGCGCGAACACTGCTGTCTGGCGTAACGCATTACGACGAAGCACTGGGTCCCCTCCTAGCATTAAAGCATTATCGAGAAGCAGTCTACCCGCCCTGCAGCCTGGTCAGGACGCTCTGGATAAAGGGGCTGAAGCTTTTCTGGGCCACTGCGCGGAAAACGCCTGGACCTGCGGCGGCCACAGCCGAGGTGATCTGCGGCTCGGCGAGCCCCAGCGCCTTCAGCCGGCGCCTCAGCTCCGCGGCCGCCTGAGAGACCACCTCTACCACGGCGGCGGCAGCATCCAGCGCCATCTGCTCTGATCCCCGCACAGCGGGACCGAGTCCCTCCACCAGCTGCCTGAGGAGTTCCTCCTCCTCGTCCGATGCATGGTCGATCAGCACGGCGCCCTGCCCGCCCCGGGCCATCTCGGCGGCGTCGCCCACCACCTTGACGGCGGCGATGCGCAGGTTCGGAAAGGCGCTGCTGAGCTCACTGGTCATCACCGTGAGAGCCATGTTCACCACCAGCGCGCCCGGCTCCAGGTGCGGCGCCATCTCGCCGATCACCCGCAATACATCTTCGTCCGGCACGGCGCAGAAGATGACGTCACAGCCCCGCACTGCACTGAACTGATCCGAAGCGACCCCACCCACTTCGTCGGCCAGCGCCACAGCCTCCGTCTTTGGCCGGTTGATAATCACCTTCCGAAAAACGCCAGGCATGCGGCTGGCCAGCAGGGCGCCCAGTTCGCCAGCGCCCACCACTGCAACCTTTCCTCCATCCACACTGCAGCCCCCCTGAGCCGCCGGCAGCCGCCCGCTGCCGGTGTTCCTTTCCGTTGGAATAACTACCCACCATTCTGCCCAATCAGGCCCGTGGGCAATCCCCGGCAAGGCACAGGGCAGTTACCGCTTTGCTTCAGTGTAGACTTGGTTGGTTTCAAGGACAAGCCATCGCGCGTTGGTGCTTTTGAGTTCCCGGCGCACCCCTGTCCTTACATGGGACGCTCCAAAAAGTGCGGAAGTTTCTTCGCGAATGTGCGAACAAACCGTATGGCTCATCCCGTACTTACATGTGGCGGTAGTCTGTCCATCACCCCGGAGGCGGTCCTTCGCCTCCCTGGGTTCCATGCCAAAGGAGGTATGCCAGCATGAGCATTGTGAAGGAGAGCTTCGCGTCGCTCACCGAGTTCCTGGAGAAGTCGGTCAACGCCAACACGGTGGTGGCCGAGCCGCAGCGGCTGGGCGATATCACCCTGGTGCCCCTGGTGGACGTCTCCTTCGGGTACGGTGCGGGCTCCGGCGAGGCTGCCGAGAAGGACAAGGGCGCCGGCGGCGGCGGCGGCGCGGGTGCCAAAATGGCCGCCCGGGCCGTGGTCGTCATCAAGGACGGCGAGGTCTCCGTCATGCAGCTCACCGATCGGGCCACGGGTTCCATCAACAAGCTGATCGATGCTGCCCCTGCCCTGGTGGAGAAGCTGGTCACGCTGGTGCCCAGAAAGGGCGAAGCCTTGGCCAACGGCCAGGCAAATGGGCAGGCCACCGCACAGGCCAAGGAGCAGCCCAAGTTCGCCGGTGAGGAACTCTAGCAGGATCCCCTGGCCAGGGCCGCCTTCGCAAGACTCGCGTACCGCCCCTGCCGGCCCCGGCCGGTAGGGGCGCCTTGGCCCTTGGGACTGCCGCCTTTATAAGCATATATGAAAAGACTCGGCGTGACAGACCTTTGACGACATGTAATAAGAGGAAAGCACGTCCGGTGTGAGGCCCGCAAGGGGGTGGCGACAGTCGACATCCTGCCTTGGATTCTTCTGGGCGCCCAGTGGCTGCTGGCAGCAGCAGGCGTGGTTCTCCTTCTGCTGCTGGCCGCTGCGCTCTGCCTTCCCGCTGCCTTTTCCGTGCGGACCGAGGGCGCCCTGGACGCGGACGAGTCCGCCGAATACGGCTTCACGGGGGCAGTGCGCTGGCAGCTCCACTTCAGTTTTGGTTGGTCCCTCTTCCGGGCTGATCTCGAGGGCGAGAACCTGCAGGTCACCCAAAAGGAGATGTCCGTGCTGGGCTTCAGGCTGCCGCCCAGAAGCAGCGCCGCAAGCCGGCGCAAGCGCGGCCGCGTCAGGTGCGCCCGCTTCAAGCGAGCCGGCCCAGGGCGCACCGGTCCCGGGCGGACCAAATCGAGGCGAGCCCACTCCAATCGAACCCTGGTGTCCGTGATCCGGGTGCGCGAGCTTTCGCTCTCCCAGCTCCGCACCTACTGGGCCGAGGGGCGGTGGCTTCTGAAGCGGGGCGCCCGGGCCCTCAGGCTGGCTGTCCAGGGAGACGTCACCTATGGTCTAGGGGACCCCTCCCTCACCGGACTGACCGCCGCGTTCCTGGCGGCAGCCGGCGTGCCGCACGGCTTTCGGGCCACGCCGGATTTCCTGTCGCCGGGTGTTCGCGGCTGGACCGCTCTTCAGGGACGCACATACGGCGGGCGAGTGCTGGGAACGGGGATCGCCTTCCTCTTCCGCCCCGCCATTTGCCGCCTGTGGCTGTCAAAACTAAAGCACTCCACCTTCCGACGGAGGCGACGTGAAGGAGGAAGCCGAACTGCATGAAGCTGGAGGAGAGGGCCTCGGATCTGATCGAACTGCTGGAAGAGATGGCGGTGAACACGAAGACTGTAGTGGGCGACCCGCTGCGTTTCGGCGACGTCACGCTGATTCCGGTGGTGGATGTGGCCCTCGGCTGCGGCGGAAGCGCCGGTGAAGGCGCTGCGAGCGGAGCCGCCGCAGGCAGCGGCGCAGGCGCCTGGCTCAGGGCCAGGGCGCTGGTCGTGATGCAGGATGGCGAAGCCAGCCTGCTGCCCATCACCCCCGAGGGGACGGCGGAGAAGCTGGTGAAAGCGGTGCCGGATCTGCTGGAGAGGCTGGAAGCGATAAAGGACCAGGCTGCCGGGTGAGCCGGATCAGAAGTGAGGCTGCTGCCGTACGCCTGGGGAGAACGCGAGAGGGCCCCTGCCGACCGCCAGTCGACAGGGGCTTGAAGTTTGTCTACCGATCCGTAAGGGCGAGAGGCCTTCCAGCAGAAAGAAGCGCCCGGCTCCGTAATCTGCCCAAGTCAGCCGCCCAGGTAGACCGCCCTGTGCACCCAGCGGTCAGGCAGATCCGTGGCTGCCAGGAGCCGCTGCACCAGGTCCGGGCCGTACTTGGCCAGGTAGGGCAGCACCGAGACCGCCCGCTCCTGCGGTCCCCCGGGGATCAGTGTGGCCTTCAGCCGTTCAAACTGCCTGAGGGCCACCTCGCAGTTCTTACGGTGCTGCTGCCGGGCCTTCTCCTCCAGCTTGTTGATCTGTACAGCAATCTGCCGGCGGTTCTCCTCCGCCACCTGGCTGAGATGCGGATCCAGCTTCAGCACCTGCTCAATCAGCGCCGCGTACTGGCTGCCAAAGGATGCCCGGAACTCCGCAAACAACCGCCCGATCCCCAGCCGGTCCTCGCGCTCCAGCAGTTCCTGCTTCCGCTCATCCAGCCGGAAGAAAACATCCTCCAGCGTAAGCCCCTGCTTCGCCATGATGCGAGCGATGGGCGGCTCCACCAGCGTAAAGGACTCCCGGGGGTAGACGACAGGCATCTGCCCCCCCAGCACCCGGTAAACGTCCCGGAAGAGGCCGAAGTAGCTGATCTCTCCAGGCCCCGCCACCACCGCCAGGTCGGGCAGCAGCACCCCCTGCACCACCGGGCGCAGCATCACGTTGGTGCTGAAGCACTCGGGATGGGCGGCCGCCCGCTCGATCAGGTCATCCCGGGACCACTGCAGTTCCGCTTCCCGATCCCGCACCCAGCACCGATTCCCCCGTCCCATCAGCGGCAGGCGTTCGCCGGCGACGTAGGTGAATAAGTGCATGCTCTCCGGCTGCTGCTCCACCGTGGGCGTGAAGCCCAGCGCCTCCCACCGCCGGCAGCCGGCGGCATAGGCCGCAGTCACCTTCTCCTGCTCCCGGATCGCCTGCACGAAGAAGTCGGCCTCTATCTGCCGGAGGGCCGGGTCGCTCGCATTCAGCATGATGAGGCCGGTGCCCCGGAACATCCAGGTCATCAACCGGGCAAACCAGTCCGCCAGAGAAGGACGTCCCCCGGTAAGGGCAGGATCCAGCGCCGGCGGATCTGCAGCAGCTTCCCGAATGCGCTGGGCTACCTCCGGCTTAAACTCCGTCTCCGGCAGGGTGGCGATGAACGCCTCCACCAGGTCTGTCACCGACGGCGGCATCGGGGCGAGACCCACGCTGCGGCGCTCCCCCTCCAGCGGCTCGGACAGGGCATAGCGAACGGTGCCCTCCGCCGAGGGCGCCAGCACCCACGAGACCTCGTGCCAGTCGTGATCCTCCGCTGCGATCCAGAAGACCGGCACCACAGGCTGGCCGAGGCGCTCTGACTGGATGCGGGCCAGCCGGATGGCGGTCATCGCCTTATATACGGTGTAAGCAGGACCCGTAAAGATAACAGGCTGCTGGCCGGCCACCACAGCGAGGCAGTCGTCCCGCTCCAGGAGGCGGATGTTGTTCAGCACCGCCTGGTCCGCTCCCAGGGCGCGGTTGTACCGCTCCAGGGCCGCTGCCACTGCCTGCCGGCGGCCGCGGTAGCCCCCATCCCGCAGAAAAACGGCCCGCCGGACGAAGGATTCCTGGCGGGCCCAATCATACTCATACGCAGCGGCGACCCGAGCATAGTCCGTCAGGTACGCCTCGACGGCCGGGCTAGGGCTCAGCCTGACCGCCGGCACTGTTTCAACACGCATTAAGGCATCACCATAATCTTCCTGTGATAGTCCGACGCAGGATTCACTGGAGGAGGCGAACCTCGGGGCACGCCCCGCTTGACAACACCAGAGAAGCCCGAAGTACGCCCCCGTCAGAGCAGGCAAAATCGGAGGCCCGCTGCCCTCATCAGCGCAAGCGAACCCTGCGCTCGCGGCCCTCTGCAGTTTAGACGGCTGTCATCTGCCGGTCAGATACTAGTGTATCGGGTTCTTCCAATCAGACCCTGGAAACGGCATCCGAACCCAAACCATACTGAGAAATCCGCCCTAATTGTACTATTTCACTAGGTAATAATGAAGGATAACTGTGCAATTCAGGTGCGCGGTCTATCCATAATAGACGCTGTTGCTATTGACGATTGACTCTCAGGAAAACTACGCTAAGTAAAGAGTGCCTTGCCGCTTCAGGGCTACCCCTGCCGAAAGGCTGGGGGCGCAAAGCCACGGGCCTACAGCCCCGCCTCGGGGCCATGGCAGCCGGGCTGCCGGCAGAGACGCACTGTCCTGCTATGATCGGTTTTCGGGGACCAGGGCTCCTTCGGGAAGAAGGCTGTCATCCTGCGCCGTTCGGACCCGGACTCCGCCGATCGCCCAGCCCTCCGGACGAGGCCCTACTATGCGGCCCTGCGAGGGCCGACTATCGGAGGGAGGCCCGATGGGTTCATCGCTTGTCCCCGCTGTCCCCTTCCTCTCCATTGAGCCCATAATTCGGCCGCTGTCCGTCGCACTTTGTGCGCGGGATCCATCCTCCGCTACCCACTCCAACCGAGTGGCGGAAATCGCCGCAGCGCTCGCCAAAAGCCTGGATCCCGACGGATCGCTCTGGGAATGGGTGTGGCTGGGCGGCCTGGTCCACGACATCGGCAAGATTGGCCTGCCGGACAGCATCCTGCTGAACCCGGGGCGGCTGACGGCCGAAGAGTACGCCGCCGTGAAGAGGCACCCCGTCATCGGGGAGGAGATTATTGGTGCGGTGGACGGCGTCCCCAGGATCATTCGGGACATCGTCTGCTACCATCACGAACGGTTCGATGGCACCGGCTATCCAAGAGGGCGGGCAGGAGAAGAGATTCCGCTGCCGGCCCGCATCGCGGCCATCGCCGATGCCTGGGACGCCATGACTTCGGACCGTGTCTACCGGCCCGCCATGTCGGTAGAAGCAGCCCGCCAGGAGCTGGTCCGCTGCGCTGGGACCCAGTTTGACCCCGAGCTTGTGGACCTCTTCTTGGACACTGTGGTGGACCGCCTGTAATAATGGAAGGAATCGACACCTCTGCCCCGCCGGCAGAGGTGTTTCTCTCTTTGACTGCAGAGCAGGTTGCCGGCTCCGTTTGCCGAACTCCTTGCTGAACAGGTTCCAGAAGCAGGGAGTGTCGCAGATGATATGGAAGCTTCGCCGCCAAGGTCCTGGTTCGCACCCTGCTGCCACCAGTGGTTTGGGATGCATCGTTGACGTGGAGACTACGGGTCTTTCTGCGGAAGACGAAGTGATCGAACTGGGAATGGTTCTGTTTCAGTACGACCGCCCGACAGCAACAGTGCTGGGCGTGGTCGATGAGTATACCGGCCTGCGGGAGCCAGGGGTACCTATTACCCCAGGCGCCTACGCGGTGCACGGGATCTCCCTCGAGCAGTTAAAGGGGCACCGGCTGGACTACGACAGGGTTGAAGAGATCTTCACCCGGGCCGAGTTCATTGTGGCGCACAACGCTTCGTTCGACCGGCGCTTTGTCGTGCGCCTGAGCGAGACGGCGGCGGAGAAGCCCTGGCTCTGCACCATGCGGGGCGTGAACTGGTACGCCAAGGGATGCCGTTCCCGCCAGCTGCAGGTACTGCTGCGGGAATTTCATGTAGAGCAGGCCCAGGCCCACCGGGCGCTGGCGGATGTGTATGGGGTGCTGGCGCTGCTGAACTGCCGGGTCGGGGGGCATACAATCCTGAAGGAACTGCTGACGGGAGCGGGGATGTGGCACCCGCCTCAAGGTTAATAGGCGGCCCCGGACGAGAGTCCGGAGCCGCCTATTCTTGATCCCGAGGAAGGAACGCCGCATGGCTGGCGTTGTCTTCAGGCTCTCTCAGTCGTTTCGTTTGGGTGCGTCCCCAGGGCTCTATCCCCTAGACTCCTCCTCACTGATTGGTTATGTGTGCAGATCTCAGTTCACCCCCACTTGCGTGGGGACGAAAGCAGCCTCGAGAGCAGCCTGTGCCGCTTCCTCGGTTCACCCCCACGCGCGTGGGGACGACAAGTACCTCGCCGTTGTGGCGTACAACTCACCCGGTTCACCCCCACGCGCGTGGGGACGACGTGGTAATCGCATCAGGATCTTCCTGCAACCGCGGTTCACCCCCACGCGCGTGGGGACGACCTTAAAGTCCTGTTTGGCTATGACCAGAACTTCGGTTCACCCCCACGCGAGTGGGGACGACAGAGTCAGCAATGGAGGCTCAACCTGCGGCAACGGTTCACCCCCACGCGCGTGGGGACGACCCTGGGCCTCCGCCGCTAGTAGGTTATCGGCACGGTTCACCCCCACGCGCGTGGGGACGACATGGCCTCCCAGATGGAGGAAGTGGCTGGCCGCGGTTCACCCCCACGCGCGTGGGGACGACACTAACGAAACCCGCACTGCGCCTGGGTTTCTCCAGGCGCAGGGGGTTTTAGTATCACTTCAGCAACTACTAATCCGGCCCCACTGACAGCAGCCCGAACCCGTACGCCTTACCGGGGCCAATGCCACAGGCCAGGGCCTCCCGAAACCGGTCCGGATCCCGCACCACCAGGCGCCCCTCGAAGACAACTCCCTGGAACGTACGGCCCGTGCTGTAGCTGCGCATCAACTCACTTGCCCCGGTGGCGGCAATCGTCACCTGCAGCAGTTCAAAGCCGCACGCCTCCGCCTTGCGGGCCAGCCACCCAATCTGCGCCTCCGGCCCATTCAGTGGCACACGCCGGCCGTTGCGGTGCTCCCCGTTGGGTCCGGATTTCGTATCAATCTTCCGGGTCGGGTTCGCCCTCAAGCGGAACCTCAAGATGCGGCCGGATGCCAAGTTGGCATAGGCGCGATCCACCGACTTGACGGCTGGATTCTCCCAACCATCATCTACCAGATAGCCACTCGGCAAGAATGACCAGTCCGGTTTCACTCGGCTCTGCACATAAAGCAGAATCCGACCGGTACGGCGCTCGAACTCCAGCCGGTGCAGAACGCCCCAGTAGGCCCTCGCCTCTTGCTCGGGGTCAAGAACCGGCGGAAAGGCCCGCATGATGGTCCGGTGCAGCGCATGCGGATCCCTGAGGTCCCGCTGGACTTGGGGCGAATGGGGATCCAGACGCATCAGCGTCAAGAACATCTCCGGCACCTCCTACTGGCTTGCCCGGGGTACCGACAGCGGCTCCACCCGGACGTAGCGACGCCCAAACAGGCGTCGTGCAAAGTCCAGCGGCTGGTCCATCCGGGGCTCAGAACCCACAGGATCCTTCACTTCCAAGATCAGCCGCACTTCAGGGTCAGACCGTTCGGGCAGCGGATACGTAGTCAGGGCAGTGCGGAGGTCGAGATCCACCAAACCATCTGGCAGATAGGGCGGCCGGCTGGGTACATATCCCTTGCGGCCCAGATACAGCTGCCAAACTGGGTTGGCAAGCGCCTGGTGAAGCCGTTCCAACAAGCCCCGGTCCGGACCAGATAGCCCAACAAGGAAGGAAGCGTCCTGTAGGAAAAAGCGGTGACTCATCACCGATCCGAAGAGCCCGCCGTGCACATGGGCCACGCCGTACTCTTGGCCGGCCATGCGGCCGCCGCCGGCCGTCTGGAAATCGACGCCTACTGACCCGGCACGATCCGTGCGGACACCCATCTGCAGAGCCGCGAGTTCTGAGAGCGATGGCCAACGGTCGTGCGCACCGGGCACTTCCACCCTGGGTTTACCCATGGCGGCACAAAGCAGGCCGATGACACCCGATTTTGAGGGTTCAGTTCCCGTATCACGCTGAGTAAACCGGCTGGAGATGCCCCAGGACTGCATGGGCCCCTCCAGACGCAGCAGCAGGGTGTGCATCACCATCCCCCCTAGCGGCCGGCCGCGGCAAGGGCCCCCATAGCAGCATCCACCAGGGCCTTCACCGACTCCTCGGCAACCACAGGCGAAGGCAGGTCCTCCAGGTCAAGATAAGTGGCCAGTCCAGCGTACCGAATTTCGTCGGTGCCATACATCTTGGCAAGCTGGCCAAAATGGGCCATCAATGCCTTCCCCGACAGGGTGATCAGGTCATCGCCGCCGGTCGGACGAATCGGTTTGGCAAAGGCATTGGCCAACGACCACAGGCCCTTCTCCCTCACGGTCACCAGGATGAGGGCAGGCGGGTTCTGGGCTGCGCTGGCTGTCTGCTTCCCGGAAGGCACAGCGTGAATCATGCCCTGCAGGAAAGCCCGGACCGCTGTCTCGGCATGGGCGGCATTCCCTCCCAAGTTGGTGCGCAGCTGGTCGACGTCAACGTTGGCATACCTGTAGTAACACGCACTGTTATACAGCGTCGTGCCGAGCATGCCGGCGCCGGCGCCCTCCTCGGCATCGATGCGCTGGAGATCATCCACGGCACTGTAGAAGTCAAACTCGGTTGAGACTGCATGAGTTGAAAACGCATGGGCCATCTGTACGGCAGCATCGACGTTCTTCTCCGGCTTGTCCGCAATCATGCGGCCAAACAGCGCCAAGTCTACGGCCTCACCGCCATCCAGCGCAGCCAGCAGCTGTGTCTGCAGCGCCTTGTCAGGCTTGCCGGACTTCTTGCCACCGAGCAGTACATCCTTGTGGTCCAGTCCGAGCATCGCCAGCCGGTCAATCTCCTGCTCACCCAGCAGCAGGAGATACTGGGTCTTCTCCTTGTCCAACTTCAGACCGAGCTGTTCGATTACGGCCACTGCCAGGTTGCCGGCCTCTTCGCCACCCATGCCGCGCACAGTAAAGCGCTGGACCAGGGCCTCCTTCAGCAGCTTGGTACGGTAGCTGAGCTGGTTGGACGGAAGGACTTCCTCCTCCCGGAAGTAGGTCCGAACTGCCCGCTTCAGGCACTGGCTCGAGATGCGGGCCCGTCTGGCTCCGCCGAAATCACAAGTCTTCGGGGCACCCGTATCATCACGATTCAGGTTAGACAGAGCATAGTTCTGAATCACGTGCACCTCTACGAACATTCGTGCCTACCTCCTTATGCCTCGCGTTCACCCACATAGAAAGAGCGACTCCACTGCCACTGCACCCGCCGGTCCTCCTGGTCCCAATTGCGCAGGTCCCAGAGGAGCTGTTCCCAGTCCACGGGTATCTCTTCAGCTTTCAGCATCCGTATCACCTGGCGCAGATGGGGGAACAACTCATCCGAAGGAGCGGCCAGCAGGGCGTCCAGCCGACGCTTGAGCGGCTCAGGCAGCCCTTCTTCGGAATCGATGCTGCCACCAGCCCGCTTCCTGGCCAGGAGCCTCAGGGACTCACCCAGGTTGTGGTGCCGCTTGTTCTCGGGATCACTCGGAAAAGAACCCTGGTGGGTAGCAAAGAGAACGGCCACCATCAGCCGGCGCTGGATTTCGTCCCGGCCAGCCCCCTCCAGAAACTGCGGGGGCACCACCCGGTAGAGTTCATAAAACTGATTGGGCTCCAGCAAAAGTCCCCGACGAAGGGCTGCCAGCCTCCCGCGATCCTGTCGCTTTGCCAGGCCCTGCAGCCAATCGATCAGACTGCTACTCGTCTGCGCTGCCGTCGTCATCGCTGTCCCCCTCTCCATTCATGGGAATCCGGGCGATTCGAACTTCAAAGGCGTGCTTCAGCTGACTCAGCACCTCCCAGGGCGCCCCTGCCCCCTGCTGGGCGGTGAGGACAGCATCGAAGGCTGTGCGTGCGTTGGCACGCAAGCGGTTCTGCCATTCGGCGCGGACGGTCTCAAAGTCCACCTCCGGAAGCTGGAAAAGTGCGCTGCGGAAGGGCCCCTCCATGGCAGCCCAATAGCGGAGTACTGTGCCCTGACTCCGGGCAACTGGCGCCACCGTGGGAGGCATCTTGGCCTGACCGGTCTTACCTGTAAACACATAGCCCACCGCTTCCGGCAAGTGCTGCCGTTCCGCCAGCGCCCAGATCAGCGCTTCTGTACAGCGCCTAAGTAGGTTCTCGACCCAACCGGCATCCTGCATCAGCGTGTTCACCCGCCTCACCAAAGCGGGATCGTCCAATATAGCCAGGGGCAGGCCGATCTCTTCCCGGCGCCAGAGTTCGATCTTGGCAGCGAGCTTGGGATCTGTCGTGAGCCCGCTTACCGCCAAAGAGACCGTCTTGGGCAGCCGGATGGTCTCCAACTCCTTCTCTCGCCGGCGAAGCGCCGCAAGCCAGGAGAGCACCGTCAGCACGTCTTTGTCGCCGCTGGCGGCCTGCAGGAGCACATGGGTAAGTCGCCAAGCAGCCCGATCTTTCTGCAGACGCCGCGGCTGCCAGCCCTTTTTCTCATCCTGGTAATAACACTTGCCGGGATCCACCGGGCTGCCGTCTTTCGGCAGGCAGTATCGCTGTGCGATTTGGCACCCGGTAACCACCCTGCGCTCTGGATCCACGACCAGATGGATCCGCCGGCTCTGCCACGTCAGATAATGAAGCGGACCGCGTACAACCGTACCTTCTTTGACCGGTTCCGGGGGCTCGTCCACTTCCCAAAAGGGCCTGTCGTCCTCCAGTTCCGGTGTGATCCGCTCCCAGTACTGGCGTGTCATCACATTCAGGGCCAGGGTTTCAAAAAGCGTGGTACCGGTGACTTCCACTATCAGGCCTTTCGTCAGCGGTGCATCCATGCGGTTGAAAGGCTTGCTGACGCCGCCGCCGATGGCAAAAGCCTGGTGTGCCAGGAGGTAGCAGGCGGCCCGGTCGAGGGGAAGCTCCGTCGCGCCTTCTATCTTCCCGTGATCAAAAAGGGCCGGGTTGTTGCCAGAGGCCGCCTCCAAGGCCAGGGCCGCCACCGGGTGGACTTTCTCATCCGGCATCATCGGGACCTGGTAAAACGGTCGGGTGGGATGGAGCAAGTCGAACCGCTCAGCCCGCCCTTCACCGTAAGCCGCCACCGCCTCCCGGTTAAAGCGGCCGGCCTTCCAAAGGGCCTCCCAATCTGAAGTGTCTCGCAGGCGGTGGGTCCGGTAGACCAGCGCCAACAGCAGCCGGTGGAGAGCGACGGTGATGAGCGGTGACGGATCCAGCACCCCTCGTAAATGGTGCGCCTCGGACAGCGCTTCCGGAAGGCTCACCTTCTTCACATCCCCGTCAAGCGTCTGGACGGGAATCCAGGGCTCCGTCCAAAGGGAGTAGCCAGTCACATATCCACCTCCGTTTCTGCAACCCGCTGGCAGAGACCCAAGATGGGATCAAGCTGCAGCGGGAGATCTGCCGTAAGACAGGTACCGTCAGGAGCGAAGCGGAGCAGGCGGTGTTTCCGCAGGTGTGCGGTAACCTCCCATTCCGGCGGTACCGGCAGTTCGAGGATCTGCTTTACCAGTGACGGATTGAAACTGATGCGAACCGATCTGCCCAGAAGCGCCAGCACTTGTTCTGGACTGGGCCGGCGGCTCAAGTCGACAGGCTCTGCTGCATCCGGGGTCAGGTAGGCCTCGCCATCCCGGTCGTACAGGCAGACAACCTCTACCGAGGGACCGCCCAACCGGGTCATTGCCTGGTGGGCAGCATGCAATTCCTCCGCATCGTCCGCCAACCCCACCGGGTCATAGTCAATCAGCTGCACATCCAGGTCAGGAATCTCTCGAATGGCTGCCTGCCTTCTCTTGCCAACGTCGGATTGGAACATGCGCTGAGCGGTCTCTTTCCAGTAAGTCGCCAGCGCAGGCGAAGCATCCGCGGGCGGATCGCACGGCTGATAAACGGACTCGATCAGCTCCTCGACCCCCTCGGGTATCACCAGCTCCTTCAAGTTCTTCAACACCAGGTAGGAACGCAGGAGCAGGTGCGCATCGTAGACACGGGTCTGTGACTGGTCGAAGTCAGGCACTCCGCCATCCGACACGGCTGGAAGCAGCAGCCACACTTCAGGTGCTGCAAAGTGAGCGGGCCGGTTCGGCCTCTGATGACGCCACACCCGACCGCTCCGCTGAAGGATCAAGTCAACCGGAGCCAGGTCGGTCACCATAAGATCGAAGTCGATGTCCAGGCTCTGCTCAATCACTTGGGTTGCAACGCAGACCATCCGGTGTGGACGGCCGCTGCTCCCCTTGCCGAACCGGTCCAATACGGCCTGTTCCAGGCGCATCCGGTCGTCGAAGGGGAAACGGGCGTGAAAGAGCAGCAGTTCATCGGGTGCGAAGTGATCGCGGAGAGCCTTGTAGAGCTCCTGCGCCCGGCCAACTGTGTTGCAGAGCACCGCAGCACACCCGCCAGCAGCCAACTTCTCTCGGAGTGCGGCCATCCAAACCGACTCGTTTGCTGCGAAGGTGCGAAGCTGAACCTTCCGGTGCGGCACTCCGTCCACTTCCTGCACGCCGGCATCCGCACTGCAGAGCCAGGTAATGCGGGGGTAGGGCGCCGGCGGCAGTTCCACCTTCTGCGCCCGTCCAAGCCCCCGGGCATAGGCGGTCAGCAGTTCCGAACGGGTACGGCCGGGCAGCGTGGCTGAAAGCAGCACAACGGATGAGCCGCAGGCAGCCAGCCAGGTGAGCAGGTGGCCGAGCAGCGACTGCATGTACGTATCGTAGGCGTGAACCTCATCGAGGACCACAACCTTGCCCGCCAGTCCGAACAAGCGCACGAAATAGTGCTTGGTGTCCAGTGCGGCAAGCAGGGCCTGGTCAACCGTACCGATGCCGAAGGGCGCCAGCAGAGCCTGTTTCTTATGGGTAAACCACTCGGCGGCCAGGAGGTTGGATTCCGGATCCTGACCGTCGCCGATCACCGGCGTGTCTGGCAGCCCCTGTCCCCGGCGCAGCAGGCGGGCAAAACTCGGATTCAAATCTGCCCGGCCGTGCAGCAGTTGAACATTGATGCGCTGGGTAGGAAAGCGATTGGCCAGGTAGCGGGAAACCCTGGTAAACATCTGGTTGCTTGTGGCCATGGTGGGAAGCGCCACATAAAACCCCTGCTGGCCGCTTCGGGCCTGCAGCACATTTGCGAGGTAAAGCGCAGCCTCGGTCTTCCCGCCGCCCATGGGATACTCCAACAGGACCAGCGATGGCCCATCCAGTCTGGCGGCAACCTCCTCGACCTGCGCCTGCAGCCGGTTGGGTGAGAAGTCGAAGAGTTCGTGGAACGGCAGCGGCTCCACTGTGCCAGGGCGATGGAACCATCCGAGGTCGATCAGCGCCTTGACTGCCTGCCAGCGAGCCCGGCGCGGGTACTGGGGCAGCCGCACCTGGTCGCCCGCAAACGGAAAGTAGTCGTGGTTCGATCCGATCCAGTCGGCTACGCTGGTCAGTCCAGCCAATCGGATAAGGAAGGAACTATCTGATAGTAGGTCACCCCCGGGTACCGGCAACTGGTCGACCCCCAGCACGTGGGCCAAGACGGCGGCCAAGTCCTCCTGGGCTTTCAGCCAGCGGGCGCCTCCCTGGTTCTCTTCGGCCCGATCCATGGCACGTGGACTTGGAAAGAGCCCATGATGGCCGCCCACTGCACGGCCTACGGCTACTGCATTTGGCCTGCTAAGTCCGAAGTTTGTGAGCAGGCGGCCAATCCGGTAGGCGCCAACAAAGCCGTGGGGTGCTGCCTTGTCGGCACGCCCGGGTTTGAAACCCTCGTCCTGGAGCCGCTCTGCACCCTCAGGCCACTTGAAAGCGAATCCCGGGCTTGCCTTGCCGATGTCGTGCAGGCCCGCGAAGAACGCAATCCACCGGCCAGCGTGCTCCTCCTGGTCAAGGCCGAGGCTGGCCTGCATCTGGTTCTTCACGATGGGAGGCAGCAGGTACTGCCACAGCCGAAGGGCAACCATGGCCACATCAATCATGTGGCAGATAAGGGGATGCCAGGAGGCCTCGCCCGGCTTCAGACTAATGCCCCACCTGCCCCCTGCAGCGGTCTTGGCCCAAATGGCCGGGTGCATCATCGCCTCCCAATCAGGAGCAGGCTGCGGCTCGTTCGCCGGGGTGGAGTCGGACACTTCATTCGGTCGTCGCACGAGGAAGAGTCCCTCCCATTCCTCGACCTGGCGGGTGGTATCGCCGAAGGTTCGAATGGCGTAGCCCTGCTCGTTATTGGTGTTGTAGATCAGGGTAACGCCGCCCTCCTCGACCTCTCGACAGGCCTTCTCGTACAGGAGGTCGCGCACGGCGGCTGAAACGTTGCCGACGAACACACCTGCTTTGGGCTGCAGCATCCACTTGGAGAGTTCGCCGCGCAGGCCGGGAGGCGCCGATTCGATGATCAAGACGACCATAGCACTTACGACCCCCCGTAATTCTGGCCGCCTTCGACCTCCCCGTTGGGGTCCCACAGACTCCCTGGGGCGGCCTGGTCCTGGTCGAACAGATCGGCTGTCGCCTGATCTACAGGGCTCTCAAACAGTGCGTCCAAGTCATCGACGATGCGGCCCAACAAGTCGTGTTCCGCAAAGAGGTCCCGACAGCGGTGGCGTACGCGGGATTCAAGACGCGGCCCGCCTTTGGCTACCTCCATAAAGGCCGCCGGTACGGTGAGCTCCATCTTGTAGAGGTCTGCAACGTCGTAAACAAAAGACAGCATCTTGCCCGTATGGATGAAACCGATGGCAGGCGAATAGCCGGCGGCCACAATGGCGGCATGGCATACGCCGTAGAGGCAGCTGTTGGCTGCCGAAAGGGCCCGGTTGACTGGGTCTGAAGCGTCCCAGTTGGCACGGTCGTACTCTCGACCAGACCACGGGATGCCGAAACGCTCTGCATTCCGCTTGTAGGCAGCCCGGACCCGGGCGCCCTCTTTGCCTCGGATTTGGCGCAGTGTGAGGTCAGGCGGCAGGGGGTCCGGAAAACGCATCTCGTACATCCGCCTGACCACTTTCATGCGCTCTGTTTCGTCTGCCCACTTGCGAGCCTGCTGAAGCAGCCGGGCAGCACTGCGGGTTTCGCCCATGCCTTGGGCATAGAAGCGGACGCCCTGCTCCCCGCACCAGGCCACGAGGCACCCTGCCTCAGCCATCGTCATGATTGCTGCATGGGTCACTGACGTGCCTGGACCCAGCATGAGGAGCGATAAGGCGGCGCACGGTACGTGGACGCGGCCTTTCTCGTCATGCAGGCAAATCCCTTTGTCCTCTTGGTCGATGCGTGCATGTTCTACGTACAGGTAGGTCCAACTGTCACGAACCTTGGGTAGGATACGCAGGTTCTGCACGGCTCTCACCTCACTGCCCAAGACCATATGATCTGCCTTGAATGTAAGGGAAGGCAGTGACAAGGGGGTGTCACTACAGTTGATGGGATTTGCGTGATGTGGTTAGAAACACCTCCACGTGCGTGGAGACGGAGGACTCTGTCATCCGACAGAGACACACCCATGCACGGTTCACCCCCATGAAAATGGGGAACTCTGGATGTCAAAACAATTATACATTCTGACTCTAATTGATGCAAGTGTATCGGTGTCTCTAACGTGTCCGCCCAGACCAGTACCGTGGAAGTTTGAGGCGGAAAAGTCAACGCCGGAGACACAGACAAAGCATCTCCGGCGTTCAGGGAATATGCGTGTTGAGCGAGTGGTGCACTGCAAGTTCCGAGCAAAGGTGATGCGCCAGGACAAGACTTCGGTGGTTCTCCCCCATACGCTTGGGACGACATACAGTGGCAGGACCAGTAGCTGGTTCGCACCGGTTCACCCCCACGTGCGTGGGGACGACGCACTTATCCCAAAATCGGATTGCCGGACGGCCGGTTCACCCCCACGTGCGTGGGGACGACAGTCTGGATGGTGCCTTGGATCTAACTATGAGCGGTTCACCCCCACGTGCGTGGGGACGACTTGCCAGGATCAAGTGGCCAGAAGATCAGCAGCGGTTCACCCCCACGTGCGTGGGGACGACTGTAGACACATGGATATTTGCCGTCCGTGTTACGGTTCACCCCCACGTGCGTGGGGACGACTGATTTGGCCAACTCTAAGACCAACTTGGGGGCGGTTCACCCCCACGTGCGTGGGGACGACACCTCCTGCTTCAGATCATCGGCGAACGGGACCGGTTCACCCCCACGT
>ENA-OWPA01000620-OWPA01000620.1-bioreactor-metagenome-genome-assembly--contig:-NODE-620-length-42012-cov-19.759390_pt1 | contig 42012 bp, 35 predicted proteins | sample MGYA00238139_ERZ651803 | MGnify/ENA primary metagenome ERZ651803 (study PRJEB26909, sample SAMN07631231) | bioreactor metagenome | isolation source: Switchgrass digestor | place: USA: Dartmouth... | reverse complement strand
GTCATCCAGCAGCGAAGCAATTCTTTCTCTTGCCGATAATTGTGCATTATTTGACATTTTCAGCCCTCCATTTTTCAATTTCTAGTAGAAAACCAATTTTCTGCCAAGTTTAATTGTATAATAAATATAAGCAAAAGGCAAGTAACAAAAAAAAATTTATAATAATTTTATATAATTACATGCATTTGTATATCTTATCCAAGTCAAAACCTTTTCTTTCTAGCATTTTAATTAATTTTTGCTTTTCTTCACAGGATAATTTTGTTGGATTATCACATTTATTTAATAAAATCTTATTAATTGCAAGAATTTCCGGATCCTTGCCGTCTTCCTCTGTATTATATTCCTTTGCAATTATCTTTTCTAAAACAGATTTATTTATTCCTTTATTCAGCAGTTTCGTTTCAATTGCAAGTCTGCTTTCCTTGCCTTTTCTTGAATTTATGTATCCTTCGGCGTATCTTTCGTCGTTAAGGTAATTGTATCCTTTCAGGTATGTTATTGTCCGTTCGATAATATCGTCATTGTAATATTCTTCTTTCAGTCTGTTGTATATTTCTTTTTCTGTCTTATCCGAATGTGTCAGCATATTAAGTGCTTTTTTCTTTGCCCTGTAAAAAACAACATCTTCAACTATCGTATTATAAACGTCAGTCGAAATCTCGGCTCCTTTTGACAATTGAAATTGATTCAATTCTTCTTCGTATAATAAAAAGGCATAAGAGTCATCGATGTATATTTTATATGCCTTTTTCCTTATATTCTTTCCTCCGTCAGCTTCCCGGATATCGGTGATCATCATATATATTAAATCCCCTTTGTTAAAAACATTTTGACAACTATCAGTATTATTATGAAAATGCATCCATTAAATCATATATTATTATTTCAATAATCAATTTATAAACCAATACATTTATAAATCAATACTTTTATTAAATCAATACCTTTATTAAAACATATTTTTAATATTAATATTTCTAATAAATCAATATTTTTAAGCAAATATCTCCAATAAATCAATTTATCTGATAAATCAGTATCTCTGATAAATCAAATACAAACAGATCAAATATATCCGATAAATCAATTATCTTAATAATCATTGTCGCCAATTAACAATATCCCTTACAAATCAAATCCTAAATAAATCAATATTTCCAATAAATCAATTCCCCTGTAAATATTCCAGTGCATCATTATATCTTAAAATAGTTCCATCCGAAATTAATATCTTATAAATCTTCACTTCAAAAATCAATACTTTTATAAATCAAAATTCCATTATCAAAAACTTAAAGAACAAGTACGCAAATTAAAAGACTGTTGCCGGCAACAAGGATATGCAGGTCTTTTACCTGAATACTCCTGTATGCCGCAACAGCCCGTAATGTCAATTATTCTTCCAATCCTTCATAATATTTTTTGGCAGGTTTCAATCCGTATTTTTCCCTGATTTTTTCATATAATTCTTCATATATTTCCGGATTATCTACAAGATATTGTTTGGCGTTTTCCCTGCCCTGGCCAATCTTTACGTCGTTGTATGAATACCAGGCGCCGCTTTTGTTAATTATTCCTATATCCGAAGCCAAATCAAGGACATCTCCCTCTTTGGAAATTCCTTTACCGAACATGATGTCAAATTCCGCTTCCTTAAAAGGAGGAGCCACTTTATTTTTTACGACCTTAACCCTTGTACGGCTGCCTACCACTTCTCCTCCCTGCTTCAAAGACTCTACCCTGCGTACGTCCAGACGAACGGATGCATAGAATTTTAATGCCCTTCCTCCTGTTGTAGTTTCCGGATTACCGAACATTACGCCCACTTTTTCACGAAGCTGGTTTATAAATACTACGATACAATTGGTTTTGCTGGTAACGGCCGTTAATTTTCTCAGAGCCTGGGACATAAGCCTTGCCTGAAGTCCTACATGGGCATCTCCCATTTCACCGTCGATTTCAGCTTTCGGAACCAGTGCGGCAACCGAGTCGATTATAATTATATCGACGGCACCGGAACGTACCATGGTTTCCGCTATTTCCAATGCCTGTTCTCCGTTGTCCGGCTGGGATATATATAAATTATCGATATCTACGCCTATATTTTTTGCATATACCGGATCAAGAGCATGCTCCGCATCGATAAATCCCGCTATTCCTCCCATTTTCTGAACTTCGGCTATCATATGTAATGCCACCGTTGTTTTACCGGAGGATTCCGGTCCGAATATTTCAATTATTCTTCCCTTAGGTACTCCGCCCAGTCCCAGGGCAATATCGAGACTAATCGAACCCGTAGGAACCGTTTCAATATTCATATTTGCACTGGTATCACCCAGTTTCATAACGGAGCCCTTGCCGTATTGCTTTTCAATCTGAGCCAGAGCCGATTCCAATGCCCTGATTCTATCATCTTTTCCCATATTTACCTCCCTGATGCGTATATGCATCTAATAAATAATAAACATGCGTACGAACAGATGTTCTGAAATAATAATAGCGCATTATATAATTGATGTCAACTCTTTTTGGGATATTACTTGGAAATTGAATACTATGAACCAAAACCGCGCCCGAAGGACACCTTGAAATGAACCGATAAGAACAGTAATATGAAGATATCCATATTATATCAATTCCAAGTAAATATGTAAATAACTGCCACCCATAAATAATATCCAAAAATTTTTATTTTTTATATAAAAAATCCATTAAAATCCCGTAAGGAAATCAGTCGTATATTTTATTGGGAGGGCATATTTTAGGGTCATATCCTGCTTCAATCAATGCATCGACTATTCTCTGCTTATGCTCATGACCGAAGGTCTCCATGGTGATTTTCAGCTCCACCGCCGAATTGCGGTTAATGCTGACAAACTGGTTATGATCAAGCCTTATAACGTTGCCCTGCTCTTTTGCAATGATTTTGGCCACATTCACAAGTTCTCCGGGACGGTCGGGAAGAAGTACCGATACGGTAAATACCCGTCCTCTTTGAATGAGACCGTGCTGGACAACCGAAGCCATGGTGATTATGTCCATATTGCCGCCGCTTAATACGGCAACGATTTTCTTGTTTTTGCACTTCAGATGTTTTATGGCCGCAACGGAAAGGAGTCCGGAATTTTCAACAACCATTTTATGATTCTCAATCATATCCAGAAAATTAACGATTAATTCGGAATCTTCCACCGTGATTATGTCATCAACATACTTTTGGATATAAGGGAAAATAATATCTCCGGGAGTCTTTACCGCAGTACCGTCTGCTATGGTATCCACTTTGTCCAGTGTAACCACATGGCCTGCTTTTAAGGACGCTTTCATACAGGCTGCATTGGCCGGTTCAACCCCGATAACTTTGATATTGGGATTTAACTGTTTGGCAAGAGTGGCAACTCCTGCAAGCAAACCTCCGCCTCCGACCGGAACCAGAATAATGTCAACCGTAGGAAGATCTTTGAATATCTCCATTGCAATCGTACCCTGCCCGGTGGCTACGTCCGGATCATTAAAGGGATGAATGAAGCAATAGCCTTTTTCTTCGGCCAGTTTACGGGCATAATTATAGGCTTCGTCATAAACGTCTCCGTAAAGGATTACTTCGGCACCGTAACTTTTTGTCCTGTTTACTTTGATAAGCGGCGTTGTATTGGGCATTACAATTATTGCTTTGGCATCATAAAGCTTTGCAGCATATGCGACACCCTGGGCATGGTTGCCTGCCGAAGCCGTAATCAAGCCTTTGTCTCTTTCTTCTTTTGACAGGGTACTGATTTTGTAATAGGCTCCCCTGACTTTATAGGCTCCCGTAAACTGCATGTTCTCAGGTTTCAGATATACCTTGTTTCCTGAAATTTCACTGAAATAGTCGCTGTAGATAAGCTTTGTGCGAAGTATTACTTTTTTTACCGCTTCTGTGGCTTCCTCGAACTTCTCCAGGTTCATTCCTATCGTCTCCTATTCGTTTTTCTGGAATAAAGCATTGACGAAATCCGATGCGTCAAATTTCTGTAAATCATCGATATGTTCGCCAATTCCTATATATTTTACCGGTATATTCAGTTCCGACTGTATGGCAATGGCTATGCCGCCTTTTGCCGTTCCGTCCAGTTTTGTAATAACAATACCGGTTAAATTTGCGACTTCATTGAATTCTTTGGCCTGGGCCAGGGCATTCTGACCGGTGGTTCCGTCGAGAACCACAAGAGTTTCACGGTATGCTTCGGGACATTCCTTATCTATAATGCGGTTTATCTTTTTCAGTTCTTCCATCAGATTCTTTTTATTGTGAAGCCTTCCTGCCGTATCGCATATAAGCACATCCGCATTTCTTGCCTTGAAAGCCGTAACGGCGTCAAAAACCACCGCGGCCGGATCCGAACCTTCTTTGTGGGCGATAATATCCACATTCGCCCGTTTTGCCCATTCCTCAAGCTGTTCTATGGCCGCAGCCCTGAAGGTATCTGCAGCTGCAATTATAACCTTTTTCCCCTGTGCCTTTAACTGTCCCGCCAGTTTGCCAACGGTGGTGGTTTTGCCGACACCGTTTACTCCCATGACAAGGACAATCGACTTTCTGTTCTCGAATTCATAAGCGGTCTCGCCTACGGACATCTGCTCAATCATGCTGCTTATTAAAAGTTCCCTGCACTGCTCAGGTTCCTTTATTTTTAATTCCTTTACTTTTGCTCTTAAATTTTCCAGTATGGCATCAGTCGTTTTTATCCCCAAGTCCGCCATAATCAACGTTTCTTCCAATTCTTCATAAAAATCTTCATCTATGTGGGAAAACCCGCTGAATATGGCATCAATACCGTTTGCTATACTGTTTCTTGTTTTTGCCAGACCTTTTACCAGTCTGCTGAAAAAACCTGATTTGTTCTGTTCCATAAAAAATACAGACCTCCGTTATGCTGTAAAGTAATGTTATTTTTCCAGTTCATTCTCTATTAAACTTACGGATACCAGAGTGGAGACGCCTTTCTCCTGCATGGTAATACCGTACAGTATATCCGCCGCTGCCATTGTATTTCTCCTGTGGGTTATAACAATAAACTGTGTATTTTTAGAAAGTTTGCAAAGGTATGTGGCAAACCTTTTTACGTTGGAATCATCCAGGGCAGCTTCAATCTCGTCAAGAATACAAAAGGGTGACGGCTTAAGGTTTTGAATGGCAAACAGAAGACTTATGGCCGTCAATGCCTTCTCGCCTCCGGACAGCTGCATAATGTTTTGCAGTTTCTTTCCGGGAGGCTGGGCATTAATCCGTATTCCGGCTTCCAATACGTCGTCGTCGGTAAGTTCCAAATCCGCCTTCCCTCCGCCGAACAATTCCTTAAATACTGCATCAAACTGCCTTTTTATGGCTTCAAATTGCTTTTCAAACTGAATTTTCATTTCGACTTCCAAATCACGGATTATCTGAACCAGGGCCTGTTCGGCCTTTACCAGATCTTCCCGCTGGGTTATAAGGAATTTATGGCGCTCGGACAGGTTTTTATAATCTTCAATGGCATTTACGTTAACGTCTCCGAGTTCCCTAATCTTGTTCCTGATATCCTGAACGGATTTTCTGGCCCCGCTTACGGCTATATCCCTGCCTTCGTTATATTCCAGCGCCGTCGTATAAGTAAGGCCGTATTCCTCCCAGATATAATTCATCTGCTGATCAAGCTGTTCGGAAAGCTTTTCTTTCTGGTTGCCCAGTCTGATGCATTCTTTCTCTAGGTTGTTAATTTTTGCGGACAGTTCATCCCTCTTTTCAAAGAAGGACTTATGAATTTTAGAGATGTTTTCTTTTTCTGACGTCATGTTTTTTATCTTTTCATCCAGTTGAGTGAGGATGATATTGGTCTCATTGATTATTTCTTCGGTCCGCCTTATGGTTTCCTTTTTCTCCTGAATTATATTGGAAATTCTTTGTATGTCAAGCTTAATTGCTTCTTCATCATCATATAGCTTTTCAATTTCCCTTTTTATGCGCTTTATATTTTCCAGAATAAAATGATTGCTTTGCTCCAATGCAGATAAATCCATTCTGTATTTGGAAGCCTTTTCGCCAATTTCACTTTCGTTTTCCCGTTCTTTGGCAAGAAGATTATTAAGTTCTTCAATTCTTTGTTCTTTTTCGGTATTTTTAAGCAAATTGTCCGAAAGGGAATTATTTAATTCGTCCAGATTATTTTTCAATTCGGCATCCTGCCGCTCGATTTCGCTTAACTCTTTTAAATAATCCCGATATACCGCTTCTGCCTCGGCTTTTTTGGAAATAACCTGTTCAAGATTTAATTTAACTGTATTTTGTTCCAGATATTTTTCCTGAAGCTGCTTCTTTATTTCATCGAGACAGTTCATCAAATCCGATTTTCTTTCGGTTTCTTTTTCCTTTTCGGAAACAAGATCCGCCATTTGCCTGTCCAGTTTATTGATTAATTCCTCCAACGCTTCTATTTCACGGCGCCGTCCCAACAGATTGGCAGTGTTTTTATAGGCTCCGCCGGAAATCGAACCGCCCGGAGATAACAACTCCCCTTCCAGTGTGACTATCCTCAGGCTGTAATTATATTTTCTAGCTACCTTAGTGGCGTTATCGATATTATCAATAACAATTATTCTGCCAAGTAGATGTTCTATTAATTCATGGAATTTATTTTCTGTTTCCACCAGGCTTGAGGCGATGCCGATTACGCCGTTTTCACTTAACACGCTGTGATTATGTAAATTCTTTGCCGGCCTTATATTTGTAAGGGGCAAAAAGGTTGCTCTTCCAAATTTGTTTATTTTAAGATAAGCTATCAAATCCTTGGCTGTTTTTTCGTCTTCAGTTATTATATTTTGAATGCTTTGTCCGAGGGCGGTTTCTATGGCGGTTTCATATTCTTTTTTTGTTTTAATAATATCGGCAACAACGCCTATAATTCCCGGCATGGCTTTCTTTTGCTCCATTACCTTTTTTATGCTGTTGCCGTATCCCTCATATCTTTCAGTTAAATTAACCAAAGATTCATGCCTTGATTTTTCTATATGATACTGTCTTTGCAGTTCGTTTAATCTGTAGGTGATGTTATCGATTTTATTCTGAGAATCGTTAACGGATTTATTCAGACTTTCGCTTTCGTTGGTAAACCGGCTTATTTCTTCGGATATATAGCTTAATTGATCCCTGTATCTGCTTATTTCCTCATCAAATAAGCCTTCCTCGCTTTTGCTTTTTAATATTTTCTGGTTCAGCTGAGCCTTGCGGATGGCATTCTGCTCAAGCATCGTTTCATAACGTTGTATATTACTTTTAATTACGGAATTTTGGTTAAGATACTCGAAAGTGGCATTACTGCATTCTTCGATCTCTTTGGTGTACTTTTTTATATTATCTCTTATTTGCTCAAGAGCCACCAGTGTCGAACTGAGCAAATCGTCCGTCTGACTGATTTTAACGTCAATTTTTTCTTTTTCTTCAATATATTTTTGCTCTTCCGCCTTTTTTACGGCAATTTCCTGTTCAGTGGAATGAATTCTTTCCTGATAACTTTCGTCGTTTTGCAATAGGGAGTTGATTTGTTCATTAAGGACTTTTATTTCTCCCTCAGCTTTTTCCTTTTTTATAAGATAATCGTTATATGATGCTCTATCCGAATTAATGCCGGAATCCAGTTCTTCCAGCTGAAGTTCCAGCCTTTTATATTCTTCTTTTATTTTCTCATATTCGGTTTTTGTCCGGTCCAAATCCTCTGTGACTATACTTAACTTATTTTCAATTTCTTCCTTTGAAGTGTGGATTTTGTCATATTCTTTTAAAAATAAAGCAACCTCAAGTTTCTTCAGTTCTTCTTTATATTTCAGATAAATTTTGGCTGTTTCCGATTGTTTTTCCAAAGGGGCCAGCTGCCTTTCGATTTCTGAAATAATGTCGGAAACTCTCGCAAGATTTGCCCTTTCTTCTTCCAGATTTTTTTCCGCTTCATATTTCCTTCGTTTGTATTTTACAATTCCGGCGGCTTCGTCAAACAATTCCCTTCTGTCTTCCGGTTTGCCGCTTAAAATTTGCTCTATCTGGCCTTGTCCGATTATGGAATAGCCTTCTTTTCCGATACCGGTATCCATAAACAATTCCTGAACATCTTTCAGGCGGCATGCGGTACCGTTTATCATATATTCGCTTTCACCGGAACGGTATACCCTTCTGGCAACGGTTACTTCTTCAAAATCAATGGGAAGCTTATGATCGGAATTATCTATTGTCAGAGCGACATATGCATACCCCAAAGGTTTTCTTAGTTCGGTTCCCGAAAAGATAACGTCTTCCATTTTTGAGCCTCGAAGCTGCTTGGCACTTTGCTCTCCCAAAACCCAGCGAACCGCATCGGCAATATTGCTTTTTCCGCTGCCGTTAGGCCCCACAATAGCCGTAATACCGCTTTCAAATTCAAGTTGCAGTTTATTGGCAAAGGATTTAAATCCGTGTACTTCTATTCTTTTTAAATACATCTAAGTTACTCCCATCCGATTATTTTGTCCCTATTTTTTCTGAAGTTTCTTTATCGCCTGCAGAGCCGCTTCCTGTTCAGCGGCTTTTTTCGTTTTTCCTACTCCGCAGCCGTACTGCTTATTTCCGACATATAAGGCAATGGTAAAAGATTTATTGTGATCGGGGCCTTCTTCGGATATCAGTTTATAACGGATTTTCTGCTTGTGATTTTCGTTTTGGACCATTTCCTGTAAGATAGTCTTACTATCGAAAAAGAGTTCCTTATCTTCTATCTGGTTAAGGATCTTTTTCTGGACAAACTCTTTTGCACTAGTAAAACCACCGTCAAGGTAAATTGCTCCGATTATAGCCTCCAAAGCGTCGGAAAGTATGGAATCCCGCGTACGCCCTCCGGAAATGTCTTCTCCTTTTCCGAGAAGCAGGAAATCTCCTATACTCAAATCCTTTGCACAGGATGACAGGGTCTGTTCGCAGACCATGCCGGCCCGAAGTTTGGTTAAATCTCCTTCAGGCAGATCTTTATATTTATTGTAAACATATTCACTGGTTATAAGCTCAAGCACGGCATCTCCGAGAAATTCAAGCCGTTCGTTGTTGCTTTCTTTACTCATTTTCATTTCGTTTGCATATGAGCTGTGGGTTATTGCCTGAAGCAAAAGAGACGGATTGTTGAATTTATACTCTAATTTATTTTCCAGCAAAGAGACGGAGGCCTCTGACTTATTTTTTTTACCCATGTTTTGATCCTCCTTCATCTTACAGATAAAAGCCCGCTAAATAAGGCATAAACCTTATTCACAGGGCTTTTTACATTGAACCGTTCAAGTTCAGTTAATTGCTTTTTTGATGTACTCTACGGCATCCCCGACAGTTACAATATTTTCTGCTTCCTCATTAGGAATTTCAATATCAAATTCTTCTTCGATTCCCATGATGATTTGGAAGATATCAAGGGAATCTGCTCCCAAATCGTCTACAAATGTTGTGTCCATTGTTATCTCGTCTTTATCTACATTTAATACTTCACTTATAATTTCTTGCAGTTTTTCAAATTCCATACGCATTCACCCTTCTTATCTTTTTTAATAATATATATTCTTTTAGCTTTTTAAATTTTCTTTTATTTTTTCATTGATTTTTTGTTCTGTAAATGTAACACACTGCAAAATAGAATTTCTTATTTCATTGCTTTTTGAGTTGCCGTGAGTTTTTACAACGAGACCTTTCAGGCCCAATAAAGGAGCTCCGCCATATCTGGAATAATCGAAAGCTTTCAGGGTGTTTTTTAAAGCCGGTTTGCTTAATAAAGCCCCGATTTTGCTTCTTGTGGTGCTCATAAGTCCTTCCTTTATTTTCCCTATAAGGGCAGTGCCCAGTCCTTCATAAAGCTTTAAGATTACATTTCCGACAAAGGCTTCACAGACAATAACATCGGCCTGGCCGTAAGGGATATCTCTTGCCTCTATGCTTCCGATAAAGTTGATATCGGTAAGTTCTTTAAGCAAAGGATATGTTTCTTTCACCAACTGGTTTCCTTTTTCTTCTTCGGTGCCGATATTTACGATAGCTACTCTCGGCTTTTTAATCCCTATTACATTTTCCATGTATATAGAACCCATCTTGGCAAATTGCACAAGATGGCTCGGCCGTGCATCCACGTTGGCACCGCAGTCAATCAGTAATGAAACACCCGTTATGGTGGGAATAAGCGGGGCCAGAGGCGGACGTTCCACTCCCTCTATCCTGCCGACAATAAGTTGTCCTCCAGCCAAAACGGCTCCGGTACTTCCTGCGGAAACAAATGCATCCGCTTCACCGTTTTTAACAAGATTAAGCGCAACAACGACAGAGGAATTCTTTTTCCTGCGTATTGCCATAACGGGAGCTTCGTCATTCGTGATGACTTCCTCGGCATTTATAATAATTATTCTCTTTTTATCATAATCATATCCGTTAAGTTCGTTACGAATGACATCTTCTTTTCCGACCAGTATGATGTTTATGTCTTGTCTGTCCTGTATGGCAAGAACGGCGCCTTTAATTATTTCTTTGGGAGCATAATCGCCTCCCATTGCATCAACGGCAACTGTAATTTCTCTTTGCATAACTTCTCCTATCTGCATTTAAAATTACAAACTCAATATCAGCCTGAAGTAAAAGTTTATGAAATATGTACCTCGGCTAATATATAAAACAATATATACGATATCATTTTAAAAATCAACCCTTTATAAGAAGCTGATATCAAAAAATTCCAGGATGTTAAATAATGTAAGCGTCATCATTTAACGCAATAATAACAGGCATTTCATATTGATATCCTTGCGCAGCAGTTTTTATACTGTAACAATTCAGGAAATTTTCCGTGGAACAAAAACTGCCGTGACGTAAAATGCCACAGCAGTTATAAAGTCTTAATAATATCCTGTTTAAACGGAAAACAGTCTAATCTGATTATTAATCTCTTTATCCTTTTTTATATAAAAGAAAGATTTGAATGTATAAAAGCCGTATTTGCTTGCCTGAAGCATCTGCTCCGTGCTTCCGACAAAAAGTATGCCGTCACTCTTTAAAGATTCGTAAAAGTTTCTATAAATACGGGATTTTGCCTCATCCGTAAAATATATAAGAACATTACGGCATACAATCAAATCACAGTTGGCCGGATACGGATCCTGCAGCAAATCATGCTGCCGAAACTCCACACAGGCTTTAATATCATCCGAGATCCTGTAAGTAGTTTCGCTGACCTGTTTAAAATATTTAGCCATAAACTCCTGCGGAAGCTCCTTGAGACTTTTATAGTGATAAATACCGAGTTTGGCTTTTTCAATAACCATGCGATCAATATCCGTGGCCAATATTTTAATCTGATTGAGCGGAAGGAATTTTGAAAGCAGCATTACCAAGGAATAGGGCTCGTCTCCTGTGGAACATGCGGCACTCCAGATCCTTAATTTCTTGCCGAAACATTTAAATAGATGGGGAAGTACTTCCTGCTCTAAGACAAACCATTGGTCCGGATTACGATAAAATTCAGAAACATTGATTGTAATGTAGTTTATGAATTCGTCATATAACAATTTGTCTGTTTTCAATGCTTCAACATAATTTTTGTAGGAGGTAATTCCGTGTTTTAGGATCAAAGCATCAATACGCCGCTTCATTTGCCTTTCTTTATAAGAATTCAAATCTATTTTTGTAAGCTGGTAAACAGCTTCCTTAAATGCTTCATAACTGCCAAGCACAACGGTAACTCCTTATCATAGGTGATATTTATTAATTTATTTTATTCCATAGAAAAGGGTATAGTTTTTCTATGGAATAATAAATGTCTTAACCGTCTCAAAATGTCCTTGCAGGAATAACTTAGTTTTCTTTTTTACCGTTACCGGTAACGTCTTTGCCGGCTGCCTCATTCGCGTCAGATTCCGATGATTTTTTATCCGCATCCTTTGTTTCGTTCGCATGATTATCTGCCGTCAAAGCTTTTATGCTTATGCTGATTTTTTTATCTTCTTTATTAAAATCAACCACTTTGGCGGTAATCTCCTGTCCTATGGAAAGAACATCCGAAGGTTTATCAACATGCTCTTTTGATATTTGTGATACATGCAGTAATGCGTCAATACCAGGTTCCAGTTCGACAAATGCGCCGAAATCCGTCATACGGGCAACCTTGCCTGTTACCACATTACCGGTTGCATATTTTTCCTCGGCTTTTAACCAAGGGTTCTGATCTTCAAATTTCATGCTTAAAGCAATTTTGTCACCCTGGATATCCTTAATGAAGGCCTTGATTTTATCTCCAACCTTGAATAATTTCCTGGGATCATCGACACGGCTCCAGGACATTTCCGATATATGAAGAAGCCCGTCTGCGCCGCCGAGATCTATAAATGCGCCGAAATCGGTTATGTTTTTAACGACACCTTCCACGGTCATACCGACCTGGATTTTGTCATATAATTCTTTTTTCATTTCTTCTTTTCTGGCGACTATCAACCGTTTACGATCGCCGATTATTCTTCTTTTTCTCGGATTAAACTCCGAAATGACAAATTCTATTTCCTGTCCAGCATATTTGGATAAATCCTTCTCATAGGTATCGGAAATTAAACTGGCCGGGATAAATATTCTGGCTTCGTCAACTATGACGCTTAAACCACCGTTAAGTACTTCGGCAACCCTGGCCTTAAGGACCGTCTTGTTTTTATAGGCTTCTTCCAGTTTCTTGTATGCTTTTTCAGCGACAAGACGTTTATATGTCAATATAACCTGACCGTCGCCGTCATTAACCTTGAGGACTCTTGCCTCCATTTTGTCACCGGGTTTAACCACGGCGGTTAAATCTATATTCTGTGCATTGGTATATTCGTCTTTTGGAATGATACCTTCCGACTTGTAGCCTATATTTAAAATGATTTCGTCCTCTTTAACGTCCAGAACCGTCCCTTCCACAATATCGCCGCTGTTAATTTCCACCATATTTTCTTCTTCTAATAATTGTTCAAAACTTTTTTCTGACATAATTGTAAGAACCTCCTTGATTATATAATGTGGGGTTGAAGCCCCTGCTGTAATACCTACATTCCGACAGGATTTAAACCAGTTTAAATCCAAATCGTCAGGTTTTTGTATATAGTAAGTATTTTTACATTCATTTTTACAAATTTCATATAATTTTCTGGTATTGGAACTATGCATGCCGCCTATCACAATCATGACATCCGAATTCCTTGCCAGTTCGTACGCTTCCTGCTGTCTTAACTGTGTGGCATTGCATATTGTATTAAAAACAAGTATATCATAACCTTTTTTTGAGATAATTTCAACTAATTCCTGAAATCTGTTGTAATTATATGTCGTCTGTGCAACGATACAAAGCTTTGTATCAGGAGGTAAATCAAGTCTTTTAGCGTCTTCTATGTCCTGAACAACGGTATAATTGCTGTCATTGCACCATCCTATAATACCTTTGATCTCGGGATGATCAGGATTGCCGACTACTATGACATGGCGTTCAACTTCCTTATCGACTATCCTGTGTATCTTCTTTACAAAGGGACAGGTTGCATCCACTATTTCATGACCGTAGGAAGAAAGTTCGTCATAAAGTTTTTTTGGAATACCGTGAGCGCGTATGATTATTGTTCCCTTGGGCAAAATTTTTAATTCTTCCGGTTTTTCTATGACCTTAACACCTTTTCTGTCAAGATCTTCTACAACCTGTTCATTATGGGTTATAGGACCATAGGTATAAACAGGTTTTCCGCTGTTTATATTTTTATAAACCAGATCAACGGCTCTTTGTACTCCGAAACAAAAGCCGGCGCTTTCCGCAACTTTAATATTCAATATAACAGCTCCCATCTTTACCGTTTATTTATTTTTTCATGAAAATATCGGATTATCGTATCCGCGACTTCGTCAATGGTCATATTGGTCGTATCAACCACCACGGCATCCTCGGCCTGTCTTAACGGGGCGAATTCCCTGTGCATGTCACGGTAATCCCTTTCAATAATATCCTTTTCTATAACATCGATATCTGCGGGAATGCCTTTTTCCTGTAATTCGACAAATCTTCTCCTGGCCCTCTCTTTCGGACTTGCAGTAAGATAAATTTTTAAATCTGCGTCAGGAAGTACAAAAGTGCCTATATCCCTGCCGTCCATTACGACATCGGATTTTTTGGCCATGTTACGTTGAAGTTCGACCAGTTTCAAGCGGACGTCCTGATAAACCGATACGGCACTGGCCATATTACCCACCTCTTCGGTCCTTATAAGGCGGCTTACATTTTCGCCGTTCAAAAAAATCTGCTGTTCCCCGTTGCTATATTCTATGGTAACTTCGGCCTGATGGCAGGAATTCTTTATCTTATCCCCGTCTGAGGCTTCTATATTGTTTCTTATGAAATACAGGGCCATGGCTCTGTACATTGCTCCGGTATCGACATAAATAAAATTAAGCTTTTTGGCTATCCTCTTTGCTATGGTGCTTTTACCTGCTCCCGCAGGTCCGTCGATTGCTATGCTGAAATATTTCATAAAACCTCCTTAATACTTTTGCCGGCCAGATAACCGGTAGACCAGGCTATCTGCAGATTGAACCCTCCGGTTAACGCATCCAAATCAAGTACTTCACCGGCGAAATATAAATTCTTTATATATTTGGATTCCATTGTGGAAGGATTTACTTCATTTACGCTAATCCCGCCTTTGGTGATAACGGCCTGGCTGAACGGGCCCAACTTTTCGATGGTAAGTGTGAAGTTCTTAAGAAGTTCCGCAAGGTGCATACGTTCTTCCCTTGTAACGGAATTAACCTGCTTATCCGGATCTATATGACTTAGCCGAATAATAACATCTATCAGCTTATTTGGCAATAGTCGGTTAAGTGAATTCTTAAATTGTTTGTTTTTAAATTCTTCAAAATCCCGAAGCAGCCTTTGGTCAAGCTGCTGTAAAGTAAGGGCGGGTTTCAGATCTATTGTTAATGTAAGCTTTTCGTCGGATTTTATATAGGGGATTAAAAAACGGCTGGCACTTAAGATAACTGGGCCGCTTACACCGAAATGCGTAAATAAGAGTTCTCCGAAATCTTTATAGATTTCCTTATTCCCCGATTTAACCGTAATTGATATATTTTTTAATGTCAGCCCCATAAGTTCCTTGACAAAAGATTCTGCAACATAGAGGGGAACCAGGGAAGGAAATAACTCCGTGACGGAATGTCCGGCTTTCTTTGCAAACCGGTATCCGTCTCCGGTGGAACCTGTAAGAGGATATGAAAGGCCTCCCGTCGCAGCGATAACCGCATCACCGGTATAATCTTCTTCGGAGTCCTTCAGCTTAATCCCGTAAAAACAGCCGTTTTTGATTAATATATCACTGACTTCACTGTTATAACGAATTTCCACGCCGAGTCGTTCCAATTCTTTTTTCATTACGGCTATTACGTCCGATGATTTGTCTGACTGAGGGAAAACCCTGTTTCCTCTTTCTATTTTTGTTTTTAATCCCAGACTTTCAAAAAAATCTATTACATCAAAATTATTCAGCTGATGAAAAGCACTGTACAGAAATTTCGGATTGGATATGACATTCTCAAAAAAAGTATCTTTATCGCAGGCATTGGTTAAATTACATCTTCCTTTACCTGTTATAAACAGCTTTTTCCCCAGCTTTTCATTTTTTTCGAATATGGTAACTCTGTGTCCGTTTCTTGCGGCTGCAATGGCCGCCATCATTCCAGCGGCACCGCCTCCTATTACATATACCTTTGCCATAATTTTCACCTGCTGTTAATTTATATAGAATAACATAAATTAAGGTAATTGTCGAATACTTTTTCAGTACCGCAATTACCTGAGGGTTTTACTCTATTTATCGGGTATCTTCAAAATAAACTTCATCAATACCGAGTTCCAGATGTCCGCTCTTATAGGGGCCTCCCTCCACCCGATAGATGACTTTATTATACTCATCCAGATTGTCTACAATACTTTGGGCTATCGCATTGAGAATGGCGGTTTCAAATCCGGCTCCCACATCTTTAAGCGGCGCCTTATCGGAAGAAAAACTCACTATGACCGTATCACCTTCTGTAGTTACACTCTCAATGCCAATAAAAATCGAACGATCCGCCATTGAATCCACAACCGTGTCCACAATAAGCTGAGGCGTAATTTCTTTATCGGCAGGCACCAGAGCGTAAACCGGGTCCAAATCATCTGAATTGTCAACGACATATATCATTAACTCGACGTTTTGAGTCGGTTGTATTGCAGTCGGGCTTGGATTGTATGTATTCTGCGTCTCCATACTGCCTAAAAGGCCGGCGTTTTCCGTTTGGCTGTTTGCCGGTTTATTTATATCATTATCGTTAACATCATCCGAACCGTCATTTTTTTTATCGCTTATATCATTATTATCTTCATCGTTTTCAATGCCAACATTGGTTTCTTCATTGTCTTTATATACCCTGAACCTGACTTTATCGCATCCGTTAAATAATAACATAACCGATACGATCAGTATCAATCCAAAGTATTTATTGCAGTGTTTCATATTAACCTCCTTTCCGTAAAAACTCCAATAAATAACTATTGATTGATACCAAATATATCGCAGAACTGTGTCAATAATGTGGTATTCTTTCAACTAAAATATGTTATCATTCATATATTTCAAGGACTGACCGGCGAATCAAATCCAGTGCGGCCACAACACTTTGTTCTCTTACCTTCTGTCTGTTCCCGTTAAATTGACGTTTGATGACAAAAGTTTTGCCACCGGTATGGCAACCGATATATACAAGACCTACCGGTTTTTCGGGGGTACCTCCGGTCGGTCCGGCAATTCCGGTTACAGACACACTTACGTCACATCCCGTAGCCTTCGCACATCCTTCCGCCATTTCCCTTGCGGTCTGCTCGCTTACAGCTCCGTATTTGTCCAAAGTCTCCCTGCTTACATGCAGATATTTCATCTTAGCCTGATTGGAATAAGTTATAAAGCCTTCCGTAAACACATCCGACGCACCGGAAACATTAACGATCCTTCCGGCCAAAAGCCCGCCGGTACATGATTCAGCGGTGGAAAGAGTAAGCTTGTGGCGGTTAAGAAGTTCCACGACCGCCTGTTCCAGCGTTACGTCTTCACTGGTTGTGTAAATATTGTCACCGAAACGGGATTTAAGTTCCTCAATAACCGGTTCAATCATGGCGGCTGCCTCGTCAATGCTGTCCGCCCTGGCGGTTACTCTGAAATGGACCTCGCCGCTTTTTGCATACGGTGCAATTGTTGGATTATTCTGGGCTTTTATCAGATCCATTATCATAGTTTCGGCCTTGCTTTCGCCTATGCCGCATATTTTTACCATCCTGGACAAAAATACCTTATCCTGATATTTTTTCAGATAAGGTACCATCCCGTTTTCAAACATCGGTATCATCTCGGCAGGAGGTCCCGGCAACAGGATGAAAACTTTGCCCTTATCTTCTACAATATAACCTGGTGCGGTTCCGTTTTCATTGTCTATGACTATGGAGTCCTTTATTTTTAAGGCCTGCTTCCAGTTGTTTTCCGATATTCTCATCAGACCCTCAGGTCCATGCCCGTTACAATTATCGGGATATCTTTTTGAAAAATAGTTGAGTATTCTTTCTCTCGAATGTTCGTCCATCACCAGTTCCCGTCCAAGTACCCTGGCCAGGGTTTCCTTGGTTATATCGTCCGTGGTCGGTCCCAGACCTCCGGTCAGAATTATTATGTCGGCTCTTGAAATTGCCGTTTTAATGGCATCACAAAGCCGTTCTTCGTTATCTCCCACGGCAACCTGATGATATAAGGAAAAACCCAGTTTTGCGCACTGAACCGACAAATAATTGGCATTGGTGTTTACAATGTTTCCAAGCAAAATTTCCGTACCTACACTGATTAATTCCGCAATCATAAACAGCCGCCTTCTTTCGTTATTTTATATCGCTGTAAAGCAGTTTCCGGTTTTTAATCAAATAATCCATCATTGATATGATTGTCAGGGCCAAAGCAAGATATACGGAAATCACTTCAAGAATATTAATAAATTTATAATCCAGATTTATTGTAAGCATGACGCTCATAACAATCTGAACAACGGTTTTCACTTTTCCCCACCATCCGGCGGCAATCACGACGCCGCTGTCAGATGCGATAAGCCTGAAGCCGCTTATAATAAATTCTCTTGCAATAATTATAATCGCAATCCAGCCGGGCATCAGATGCATCTCGACAAAGCAAATAAGAGCGGAACAGACCAGTAATTTATCTGCCAAAGGGTCCATGAACTTTCCGAAATTAGTGATAAGATTGTTCTTTCTTGCTATATATCCGTCCAGGGCATCCGTAATGGCAGCTAAGGTAAAGATGATTCCCGCCACATACTTGCCGTATGGGATTTGAGGAAGAAGCATAAAAATAAGATACAAAGGAATCATCAAAACACGGATTATCGTTAATTTATTCGGCAAATTCATAGTTTGCACTTCCTTTCACAATTTCTCCGATTAAGTCATAATTATTGGAACCGGTTACCTTAGCTTTTACTATTTCGCCGGAGATAAGTTCCCTTTCGGAATTTATAAAGATGTAACCGTCCACCTGCGGTGCATCCATATAGGTCCTTCCCACATACACGTTATCTTTTTCTGCTATCCTTCCCTCGATGATAACATCAAAGATTTTTCCTATATGTTTTGAACTTGCCTCGAATACGATGGACTGCTGCAGTTTCATCAATTCTTTCTGTCTCTTTTTCCTGACCGGATATTTTACCTGCGGTTTTATTTTAGCCGCAGGAGTATCTTCTTCCCTGGAGTAGATAAAAACCCCCAGACGGTCAAATTTTAGATCCTTAATAAAATTCTTTAATTCTTCATGTTCTTCGTCCGTTTCTGTGGGAAAGCCGGTAATCAGCGTCGTGCGCAGGGTAATATCCGGTATTTCTTGCCTGAGTTTGCTCACAATTCTTATGATATCGGCTTTGGTGGTTCTTCTTCCCATCAGTTTTAGTATTCTGTCGGAACAGTGCTGAATCGGTATATCCAGATATTTGCATATCTTCGGTTCAATTTTTATGGTATCGATTAACTCCTGGGTTATTTCCTCAGGATAACAGTAAAGCAATCTGATCCATTCAATTCCCTCGATCTTGCAAAGTTCTTTCAACAATGCAGGTAATGTTTTTTTTCCGTACAGATCGACACCGTACAGGGTGGTTTCCTGGGCGATTAAAATAAGTTCCTTTACTCCCTGCGATGCCAGATATGCTGCTTCTTCAACAAGCTCATCAAGCGGCCTGCTTCTGTAATTTCCTCTAATCTTTGGTATGATGCAATAAGTGCAATGCTTGTCGCATCCTTCTGCTATTTTCAGATATGAATAATAGCTTCCTGCTGACAATATTCTTTTTGATTCATTTTTCGGCAATTCGTTTATATCCGAAAAATATGTATATTTCCTGCCGTGTAATACTTCACCGATTACGGTAATTATTTCGGTAAATGCGGTAGTTCCGAGAAGCGCATCGACTTCCGGAATTTCTTTCAGTATCTCATCCTTATACCTTTGTGCAAGGCACCCGGTAACAATTAATGCTTTTAATTTCCCGTGTTTTTTATACTGGGCCATCTCAAGAATGGTCTGAATGCTTTCTTCCTTGGCATCATTGATAAAACAACAGGTATTTATAATGATAATGTCAGCTTCCGCTTCATTATCCGTTATGTTATACCCGTGATCCTTAAGAAGTCCCAACATGTTTTCGCTGTCAACAAGATTTTTATCACAACCTAAAGATACAAAAAAAATGTTCATAATTTCTCCGTCTATTCTGTTTTTATAGTTATAAGATTTAGTTGTCATTAATACTCTTAATTATCTCACTATTATTTTAGCAACATAATGGAATTTATACAAGATATTATTATTTCATTACAGTTTCGACACAATTATTCATCAACATGGCAATGGTCATGGGTCCTACACCGCCCGGAACAGGGGTTATGGCGCTTACCTTATCGACCACATCGTCAAAATCCACGTCCCCGCAAAGTTTGTTATTTTCATTGCGGTGGATGCCCACATCTATAACAACAGCACCTTCCTTGACATATTCTTTTGTTATAAATTTGGGCTTGCCCATAGCTATAATCAATATATCGGCTCTTTTTGTAACTTCCGCCAGATTTCTTGTTTTGGAATGGCATACCGTCACGGTTGCATTCTCCCTAAGCATAAGCATGGCCATGGGTTTGCCGACTATATTGCTTCTTCCTACAATCACACATTCCTTTCCCTCTATGGATATGCCGGAACGCTTTAAAAGCTGTATGATACCGGCAGGGGTACAGGAAACCAACCCTTTTTGTCCTATGCTTAATTTGCCCACATTCTGAGGATGGAATCCGTCCACATCCTTTTCAGGGGATATGGTGTTTATAATTATGTTTTCATCGATATGTTTAGGCAAAGGAAGCTGAACCAATATTCCGTTGATATCGTCTCTGCCGTTGAGCTCCTTAATAAGCCTAATCAGTTCCTCCTGGGATGTACTTTCCGGAAGCTCGTAAGAAACGGATTTTATACCAATCTCTTCGCAGGCCTTTTTCTTGTTTTTAACATAAACGGCAGAAGCCGGGTCATTACCGACCTGTATGACGCATAAGGTAACTTCTATATTCTTTTCTTTTAATTTTGCCACTTTTTCTTTTAATTCATTTTTAATATCGCCTGATATTTTCTTTCCGTCTATAATTGTTGCCATATTCTCTCCCCTATCTTCATAAATTTTTATAAGGTTAATATAATTCTAATATACAACATTTTATATCACAAGAAATATTAAAAAAAAATAATATTTGGCATATCAAAAAATAATAAAACATATTACAAAAATATTACAAAATCATGAAATACCGCTTGTAATTTACCCCATAATTAGTTAAAATTGACGTGTACCATATATTTATATTTTTATGATAAGGTTTATTTTATTAATTAATAAAAATATAAGGAGTCAGTATGAAGCGGAGGATAAAACGGTCTGTTATAATGACATTGATATATTGCATGGGGATCGGCGGCCTGACATTATTCGTGGGAGCCTTGCATCCTGTCTCATATGCGGACAATATATCAAAAAATGAAACAGATTCGGCCGGCAGTCTTTCGGAAACCGATAATTCCCCGGAAAACGATATCACGCTCCAGACTTTTAATGCCGTTCCGTCTCCTGCCGGTACTCCTGCCCCTACACCTACTCCGTCACCGTCTCCCACACCTACTCCGTTGCCCGTTTTTGAACTAAAAAAAGGAGGATATCCCGAAATAGAAAAATTTTTCGAGGATTATTATGTGGCTGTTAACTCCTGTGATTATACCTTATTGCAGAGTCTTGTAACCGATCCCAATAATATTCAGCCTTATTCCGAGCTTGAAAAAGATACCCGTTTTTTGGACGATATCCGGGATATTACCTGTTATGTTATGAAAAGCTATGAAGAAGGCGCATATATCGTTTATGTTTATCATGAATTGAAATATGTCAACATTAAAACAACTTATCCAAAACTGGACAAGTTCTATCTGATTACCGACAAAGACGGGAATTTTAAAATATTTACCTCAGAAATGGACGAGCCGCTTAAAGAATATTATGAAGGACGGGACAATGATGAAAAAGTCAGGGAATTAATCGAAAAAACGGACGAAAAAGCACAGGAAGCCATAAACAAAGACGAGGATCTCCGGATCTACCTGGAGGCTTTGAACAAGTAAATTCAATTAAATAAGCCGTGATTTGATTGTCGTTCCGGCGAACATTGGTGTTCATCTGTGACAGTTCAAATCGCGGCTTTTGTTTGACAGTGAATTGTTATAAATTATTTTTTGTTTCTGTAGTAATTTATCAAGCAGCCGTTCCTGATTATATCTCTCTCATCTTCGGTCAATTCTCCGAGTCTTAAAGTGAATTCCAGCATGTTTTTATTTACCACATATGCTTTTATTTCCGGAGATTTTTTAAGTAACGCTTCTTTTATACCCCTGATAAAGATATAATCCCCGTTCTCAAATGGCGGTTCACCGTCATATAGAAACGGCAGCATACCCCAGTTTATCAGATTTGAACGGTACCTTTTCGTGGCATATTCTTTTGCTATGTTGGCTAGGCCTCCCAGAACCTTCTGGCAGCTTGCGGCCTGTTCCCTTGCCGAACCGTCTCCGGGTTTTACCGCATATATGGTGCTTCCGATTTGTGTATTCTTTTTATCAATATCAAATTTGGTTTCAATCGTTTTATAAATATCCTTAAGTTCAGGCAAAACCGCCAATACGTCTTCACCGTTTATTCTGGCTTTTTCCGCTTCCCGTACTTCTTTGGCCCGGCCCACATAAGCAGGATCTTTTCTCGACAGGGCAAACTCCGCCAGTTTTAAAGGATTGGAACGATACGAAGATGTTTCTCCAGACGGAATGAGCTCGTCCGTAGTCGTTACCGGATCATGTATAACCGATACCACCTTAAGGAGAATGTCATCGGAAAGCTCGGACATCTCAGGCCAGTCGACAATGTTCGGTCCCTTTCTGATATCCGCATCCGGGTCCGGTTTCCCCGTTCCGTCGTAAACCCTGTTTTCGTAAATCCTGCCGTCAAAGAAATAACGGGGCTTACTGAAATTCACGTCTATGTCTTCCGCCGACGTCAGGCACCCTTTATTTGCTGCCGTTGCGGCTATCGAACGGGCATCCATTAAAGCCACGGAAGCAATCTGGCCCTGGGTTATCTTGGACCCTTCCCTGTTCGGGAAGTTTCTTGTGGTATGCCTTATACTGAAACCGTTATTGGCAGGCGTATCCCCAGCGCCGAAACAAGGTCCGCAAAACGCCGTTCTTATCGTGGCTCCCGAAGCCACCAGTTTCGCTATAGTGCCGTTTTTTACAAGTTCCATAAAAATCGGCTGGCTGGCGGGATATATGCTCAAAGAAAATTCTCCGTTTCCTATGTACTTGTTTTCCAGGATATCGGCCGCATCACAAATATTTTCAAAACCTCCTCCGGCACATCCTGCTATCGTTCCCTGATCAACGTAAAATCTTCCGTTTCTGATTTTATCCCTCAATATATACTTAATATTGTTATTATCCAGACTCACAAGGGCGTTCTTCTCGACTTCATCCACTATGTCGTAAAGGTTGGCGTTAAATTCTTCTATGGTATAAGCGTTGCTCGGATGGAATGGCATGGCAATCATGGGTTTTATGCCGGACAAATCAACATGAATGAGTCCGTCATAATATGCAACCTGCTTTGGATTGATTTTTTTATACGCCTCAGGTCTGTTATGTATCTCGAAATACTCTTTAACAGCCTCATCGGTTTCCCAAATGGTTGACAGACAGGTGGTTTCTGTAGTCATGACATCTATGCCAATTCTGTAGTCCATACTGAGATTCTTTATACCGTCGCCGACAAATTCCATCACTTTGTTTTTGACATAACCGTTTTTAAATACCGCTTTAATAATGGCCAGGGCTATATCCTGCGGGCCCACGCCTTTTCTTACGGAACCGGTCAAATATACGGCCACCACTTTGGGCATGGGTATATCATATGTTTTTTCAAGCAACTGTTTGACCAGCTCAGGACCGCCTTCTCCCATAGCCATGGTTCCGAGGGCACCGTAACGGGTATGGCTGTCCGATCCCAAAATCATGCTTCCGCATTCTGCCATTGTTTCTCTGGCATATTGATGAATAACCGCCTGATGGGGAGGAACATATACCCCTCCGTATTTTTTCGCACAGGACAGACCGAACATATGATCGTCTTCGTTAATGGTACCGCCTACGGCACACAAACTGTTATGGCAGTTAGTCAAAACGTAGGGAATCGGAAACTTCTTAAGCCCGCTTGCTCTTGCCGTAAGAAGGATACCTACATACGTGATATCGTGGGATATCAGTTTGTCGAATTTTATTTTAAGATTGTCCGTATTATCCGATGTATTATGATTTTTTAATATTTCATAGGCCATGGTACCTTTTTTTGCGGTTTCCCTGTCTATGTTTTTTATCCCGGTCTTTTGATAGACAGCCAAAGCCGCATCGTTTGTGTCTTCTATAATTTCTTTGCCGTTTACCAGATATACGCCTTTGTCATGAAGTTTTATCATGTTATATCCCCTTTGCTTCCTAATGTCTATTCTGCCACATAGCCTTCGTCAAGATTAACCTTGTATTCTTCATTACAGTCTATATTGGGATTTGACAACAAACCGGTGGTGGCCTTAACTTTCAAGAGAACATCGTTATCACTATCGTTAAAGCTTATCGTAATTTTGCCGTCAAAGACATCGTTAAAGTAACCGGCATCGGTAAACAGCTCATCATATCCTTCAAACTTAAATCTTACTTCCAAAACGGCATTCTTATATGATAAATTTATTTTCTCCAAATCGATTTCAGCGGTATCACCTGACTTAATGTCTTTTATCTCAACAGTATCCGTCAGCTGATCATCTTCACCTACAAAATATGCCCGTACGTATTCCAGATTTTTGCCGGTATTATTTTTTACGACAATGCGGTTGGGTGTGTTTTCGATTATAACAAGAACAGCCGTAATCAAAAAAGCAATGCCGATCAAGGCATATATAAGTATTTTTGTGCTTTCTTTCATGGGAGCTTTTTTCTGCTTCTCGTTAGCTTTTATTCTCTTCATGTCACAAACCTCCATAAATTAATAAATTAAAACAATATTTATAATACTGGTATTAATAAAAATAATCAAGATAAATTTAATTATTTTAGCCGATGCCGTTTATTTACAATATAAAACCTGCCGTTACTAGTCATTTTCAGAATCTGTCAATAACTCCTATGACATATCCGGATAACGGCAGGTGTCTGTAATTTTCTTATTTTATTTGCCCGACAAAATTCTTTCCGAATTTTATTAGTGAATTTATTTCATCTTTATCAGGAAACCATAAGGACAGCATTCCTTCAGTGACCACTTCAAAACCGCAGTCTTTAAGCTTTTCGGTCAGCAGTTTTACCGATTCCCCGCTCCAGCCGTAGCTTCCGAAAGCAGCCGCCTTTTTTTCCTTGAACTTCAGCCCTTTCACCATCTCCAGAAGGCCTCCGATAGAATGCATCAGGCCGTTATTTACAGTCGGAGAACCGATAAGGATTGCCTTGGATTTGAAAATCTCGGTTATTATATCGTTTTTATCCTCTTTTGAGGCGTTATACAGTTTTACGGTAACCTGCGGATCCGCCTGTTTTATTCCCTCCGCAATCGCTTCCGCCATGATTCTCGTTGAGTTCCACATGGTATCATAAATGAGGGTGATTTGATTCTCCTTATAATTATTCGCCCATTCAAGGTATTTTTCAATGATTTGGACAGGTTCATGTTTCCATATAACACCGTGGCTGGTACATATCATATTTACAGGCAGATTAAAACTTAGCACTTCTTCTATTTTCTTCACCACAAATCTGCTGAACGGTGTCAGTATGTTGGCATAATATTTGAGAGCCTCGTAGTAAAGTTCACATTTATCCACCATGTCATTATACAGGGATTCCGTGGCATAATGCTGACCGAAGGCATCGTTACTGAACAGTATGTTCACGCCCGACATGTAAGTCATCATAGAATCCGGCCAGTGAAGCATCGGCGCTTCTATAAAAGTCAGGGTTGACTCACCGATGTTCAGGGTATCACCGGTTTTTACAGTCACAAAATTCCAGTCTCTGTGAAAATGTCCTTTGATAATTTTGGCGCCGTTGGCCGTGCAATATATTGGCGTATCCGGTATTTCCCTCATAAGTTCAGGCAGGGCACCGCTGTGATCGATTTCGCTGTGGTTTATAATAATATAGTCTATTTCTTTCAAATCGATTTCTTTTTTCAAATTCCGGACAAACTCCCTGTCGTAAGGCAGCCAAACCGTATCTATAAGGACGTTTTTTTCGTCTCTGATTAAATAAGAATTATAGGATGAGCCTTTGTTTGTCGAATATTCATGGCCGTGAAAACTTTTTAATTCCCAGTCAACCTTTCCGACCCAGGTAACTTTTTCATTTATTTTCTTTCCCATATGGCACCTCTTTTTGTATTTTATATTCTGTATAAAACTGAATTTAAATTTATGGTGTTATTTACTCCTATAACATATATTGTTTATTGATTCGTATCGCAGTATTCATTTAATGAAGATTTAATCATTCTTATCATATTGCAGGCTCCATAGTTTCAATATTTTTTTGAAGCAAAAACCGAAATCAATTTTTTGGCTTTCGTCGGCCGAATATATGGGAATTTCGGTATAAAGCCTGCCGTCAATATAATATCTGGCGCATCCTACCTGCTGACCTTTATATACCGGAGCCGTCAGATACTCGGGAATGTCATACTCTATGCTTACCTTTTCACCTTTTCCGATAAGGATGTTTAAATCCCCGGTAATATCAAGACCTATAAACTCCGTTTGGCCGTCCTCCACATAAACCGGGTCAAATTTTTTATTTTCAAATATTTGTTTTTTTTCATAATTTTCAATCCCGTAAGTCATCAAACGTTTTGTATCGATCCATTTCAGATTCTTATTAGGCGGCCATCCGCAGCCCAATACTACCGATACTAAGGTTCTGTCGGGACGTCTGACGGCGCCTACGAAACAATAACCGGCTTTTCCCGTAAAACCTGTTTTCACTCCGATGGCTCCGTCCATCATATAAAGGAATTTGTTTTTGTTTGTGACGCTAAAATTACGGCCTGTCTTAATCTCCTTAAACTGATGCGAAGGCGTGTTGGTGATGGCCAAAAAATCTCTGTTTTTAATGGCATAGGATGCGATCACCGCCAGATCCCGCGCCGTAGTATAATGGCCGTCGGCATCAAGCCCGCTGGGAGTAACAAAATTAGTATTGTTGCAATTCAAAGCCCTGGCTTTATCGTTCATCATGGTGGCAAACCCTTCGACCGAGCCCCCTATGTGTTCGGCAACGGCTACAGCCACGTCGTTATGGCTTTCCAGCATCATGGCATATAAAAGATCTTTCAGATAATACTGCTCCCCTTCCCTTATATTCAGTTGCACATCCGGCATACCGGCCGCATAAGAGGATACGCTTACCACATCGTCTAATTTGCCGTGTTCCAACGCAATTATACAGGTCATTATTTTTGTTGTGCTGGCCATGGGTAATTCCTTATAACCGTTAACCTCATAAAGCACCCGGTTGTTTTCCGCATCCAACAGTAGCGCCGCCTGTGCGTTGAGCTTTACTTTCGATGCATTGTTCTGGCCGTTGATATCCGGTTGCCCTTCCTGGGCTTTGATATTTTCAATCCTGAGTTTTTCTTCAAAATTATTTTTATTATAAACGAACCTTGGATTCATTCTGTTATAATAATTTTTCATGGAATTATAATTTATCAGGGAAAAAATGAAAATAACCATTACGGCAATGAGAAATTTTAAATTAATTATAGACTTTAAATTTACCAACTTAACCATCCTAATGCTTATACTTAGTTTAAATTTATTTGTATCTTTACTGACTTATGCCTAAGATGTATAATTATGGTATATAAGTATCTTTTCGGGAAGGATAAAGCCATGTCCGCAAATAATAACGAAGCGTTTGACGATATAAATAATACGGCAAACAGCGAAAAAGAAAACGATAATGAAGAGACAAAGTTCGGACCCGATTCTGCGGATGACACCGGGACGGAGAAAAATACAGAAAAAGACGATGACACAAAATCAAATAATATTACTGATATATCCGAACCTGATAATGCCGTTCAGGCCGGCGAAAACAACGTTACGAATACGGAAGCGGATGCCGCCGGAATAAAAAGAAAAAATCTCATAATAAAAACCTTCCGGATACTATGTACGATAGGCTTTGTTGTTTTTTCTGCCCTCTTTATCAACGAGGTCTTAATCCAGCCATATAAACTGAAAAAATCAATAGAAAAAGCCAGAGAATTATATGATTCTGCAGCCGAAGAAGCAATTATGTCTGACGATGTTCACGACAGTAAGTCGGATATCATTGACGCCGGTACTGTTTCCACAACCGAGCATGCAGAAGGAAACGACGAAAATATATTAAACAGCCAAAGCGGACAATCCGGCTCTGACAATACCGAACGGGATCCCGGCAGGGATGAAACGGGACGCCTTCTCAAATTTAAAAAGCTGCTGGAGATAAACGAGGATGTTAAGGGCTGGATAAGAATCACCAACATAAACGGCAAATTAGATACCAAGATTAACTATGTGGTTGTACAGTCCGGACCGGAGGATCCCGAATTTTATCTTACCAGGGACTGGGCTACAAAGTCTTATCTCAAAGCCGGCAGTATATTTCTTGATGCAGGCTGCAGAGTCGGCCCCGAAAACATCTCCAAAAACCTTATAATACATGGCCATAATATGGCTTCATCCGACAACATGTTTCATTATCTTATAAAATACAAGGAACTCGATTTTCTCAAAGAGCATCCCGTCATAAGTTTTGATACCATATACGATGAAGGATTATGGAAAATATTCGCCGTATTCATTACACCGGGAGATAATAAGAGAGGCGATTTCTTCAGCTTTACCAGAGCCGATTTTGATGATGACATGGATTTTCTGGAATTTGTATACCAGATAAGGGTACGTTCACTTTTCAATATGGATGATGTCGATATTAATGAAGATGACAGAATCCTTACCTTGTCAACCTGTTCATATGAGCTTGATAATTACAGAATCGTCATAGTGGCCAGAAAGGTTAGGGATAATGAAAATGCGTCGGTAAATACCGACAATATTAAGAAAAATAAAAATGTTCTTTACCCCGACAGTTTTTATCAACATTACGGTGGAGAACCTCCCGTCATTCCCCCTTTTGAAACCGCACTGGAGAACGGGGAAATTAATTGGTATAAGCCTTTGGAAAGGTAAAATAAACCCTTTATTTCACCGGAGCCAAAACTGATCTTATTTCATTACATATGTATAATACAAGTGTATAATACAAGCACTTGCAATTTCCCGCCAAAACAGCGGAAATTCAAGTGCTTTTTTAACATACAAGGTTATATATCCAGTGTTATCTGTCCGGCTTCTTCTTCGGCCTGCAGTTTGAAATCTTCCAATTTTTCCGGATTGACGGCAGGAAGGGCGTCCAGGGATTTTATTCCGAATGTTCTCAAAAATTCTTCCGTGGTTCCGAACAATATGGGCCTTCCCGGCGCATCAAGCCTTCCCACTTCACAAACCAGATTATACTCAATCAGCTTATTGATTGCATGATCCGACTTGACTCCGCGGATGGCTTCTATCTGGAGTTTTGTAATTGGCTGTTTGTATGCAATAATGGACAAGGTCTCCAGCAAAACGTCGGTAAGTACATGTTTTTTCGGAATGGTTGTCAATTTTTTTATAGTATCATACATCGAAGCTTTGGTACACATCTGGAAGGAACCGTCTAATTCGATAATATGTATTCCCCTGCTCTCGTCATTATATTTATCCATCATATTGTAAATAATTTTTCTGGTCGTTTCTTCATCATGGCCAATAGCCTGAGCCAGACGACTCAGTTCGACGGCTTCTCCCATTGTAAACAGTATAGCCTCTATTTGTGCTTCAGCCTGCATAAGTTCCACTAAATTAACGCCTCCTCAATCTGTATAATGTCCGATGCCAAATAAGTAATTTTAATGTCATCAAACATTCTTTCCTGCTCAATCTTCATTCTTCCGAGTCTTATCAGTTCCAGGATGCCCAGAAATGTAACTATAACCTCCATTTTTGAACTTTGCTTTTCTATCAGATTTCTGAAATAAAAGACCTTATGCTTTATGCCGTATTCCTGTATTCTGGTAAAGACTTCGGACAAATTCACATCTTCTTTTTCTATCCGGCCGAATTTACTCCTTATGGGATCTATCTTGTCAATTTGCCTTTTCATAACGGATTTATATATTTCATGAAGTTTTTTCAGAGTCAGGTCGCCTATTATTTCAGCGGGACTTATTTCCTCTTTGTAATCCGCTATTTCCTTCGGTATGGTGGGCGGCTTGAACACTACCTTTTCGGCTTCTTCCTGTTTTTCTTTCAGTATTTCGGAAACAAATTTAAACATTTTATATTGCAAAAGTCTGTCGACCAGTTCCTGTCTCGGATCCGCCTGTTCCTCTTCGTCGCTTTCTTTCTGTACGGGCAGCAACATACGGGATTTAATATTAATCAGTGTGGCTGCCATTACCAGAAATTCGCTCATAACCTCCAAATCCTTGTTTTCCATGTTATTTATATAATCCAGGTACTGATCCGTAATTTCCACAATAGGTATATCATAAATATTTATTTTGTTTTTATCTATTAAATGAAGCAGAAGGTCCAGAGGACCTTCGAATGCTTCCAGTTTTACGGGAATACTCATAATACTCCTTTCGTCCGAAAAAAGTAATCGCTATCTTGATATTTTAACCGGCTTTTAAATCTATTACAACCAGTTCCGGCGGATTAAACATTCGGGGCATGAAAGAATGGGATCCAAGACCTCTTGATACCACCATGTAACTGCCTGACTCTTCGAATAATCCGGCATCATATCGGGGAAAAAGCCTTACCTGAGGCGATATAAGCCCTCCGACAAAAGGAAGTCTTACAAGCCCTCCGTGAACATGTCCCGAAAGGACAAGATCTGCGCCCCATTTAACATAATCCTTAAAATAAATCGGGTTATGGGCAATAAGAATCTGATAACCTTCCCCTCTTCTTCCGATTTTGCCGACTATGTCTTCCTGTTCAAGTTTCGGAGGATTGCCCCTGATATAAAAACCGGAATCGATGGAAAGGCCCGTAATATTTATCGTATTGTCTTTATATTTAATTGTTATGCTTTTATTATCCAATATCTGAACCCCAAGCTCGACAAGATTCGACTTAAATTCCGTCCATGATTTAACAAGCTCATTGTCAGCCTGGTCCGTTACCGGATTATTTTCCATATCCTCAAAAGTCTGTTCATGATTGCCGTAAGCATAATAAACCGGGTAACGAAACGAAAGTTCCTTTATCAGGTCGTATGCGCAGCCGGGATAACAAGGTTTCCTTTTGGTTATCAGGTCTCCGGCTATTATAACAAAATCCGGATTTATTTTGCATATTTTTTGAAGCAGCCTTTTATTGCCTGTTCCGAATCCGGTATTGTGAAGATCCGCTATTACGGCAAAAGTAAAACCGCCCGAAACAATACCTTTCCCGCCGGATTTTATGGTATATTCAGACTTTACTATGATTTTCTTCTCAAGGTAAATCCATATAACGACCAGTAACAGCAAACCTGCAAATATATATAAATAAATCATGATATCTCCAATTTCAGGGCTTATTTTTATTTGTCCATTATACTATACTTTAAAAATATAAAATCTGTCAACAGAATTGAATTTACGAATTATTTATGTGCGACAAAAAATCTTTTTAAGATTTTGGCAAAGCAGTCCATAAACCCTGCTTTATCCACATCTGTCAGAGCAAGAATATCTACGCTGCCTATTTTCTCGTTATCATAATAATATACAATTTCTCCGATTTTATCATCGGCTTTTACCGGAGCTTCTATTTTCTCATAAAGAATTACTTCTTTTCTGATTTTATCCGCTGATTTCGTCTTGTCACAAAGATATTTAAATTCATTTCCAGCTTTTCCCTTAACGTAGTCGGACACGCCTTTTACGACTCTGACAGGTTCGGGATTTACATCTTTATTATCGTCTACATAAATGGAATAATTCGCAAATCCGTAATTTAACAGTTTTGCGGCTTCCATGAACCGTGTTTTAGTATCGGGAGCCGCCATAATAACGGCAATAAGATCCATATTGTTGCGTCTTGCCGTGGCTGACAGACAGTATTTTGCAACACTTGTTGAACCGGTTTTAAGGCCGGTTATCCCTTTATAGGATTTAATCAGTTTGTTGGTATTTGTCAGGCCGAATTCCGTGCTGCCTTTTTTGGTGTTATGTACAATAGTGTCCATCCAGACTGTTGAGTAATTGCTTATCTGCGGATATTTGGTTATAAGTTCCCTCGACATAAGCGCCACATCGTAAGCCGTCGTATAATGATTGTCTTCGTCAAGTCCGGTGCAGTTGACAAAATTCGTATTGTTCATTCCCAACTCTTTGGCTCTCTTATTCATTCTTGCGACAAATTCCTCTTCGGAACCTGCTATAAGTTCGGCCATGGCCACACTGGCATCGTTGGCACTGGCTATACTGATACATTTAATCATGGTATCAACTTTCTGAACTTCATACGGTTCCAGAAATACCTGGGAACCACCCATGGAAGCCGCATGTTCGCTTACGGTAACGTCATCCGTAAGTTTAATCTGGCCTTTTTCCAAAGCTTCAAAAATCAGAAGCAAAGTCATAATCTTGGTTATACTGGCCGGTTTGAGCCTTTCGTCCTTGTTTTTTTCATATAAAACTTTTCCTGTTGAACCTTCCATAAGAACGGCGGCGGGTGAAGCAAGCTCCAGCTTCGGCTCCGACATTGCCGTAACCGGTATGGCATCGTCAAATTCAGGTTTTGATGTATTTATTTTCGCATAAACGTAAGAATTTGACCCTGAAAGAATAATCATGACGGATAAAAGAATAAAAGCAATTATTTTTTTCATATCAATCTCCGCTCGGATTCCTGTTTTACTAATATTTTAATCCATGCCGCCTGATTTTAGACCTGCCTTGAACAAATTTGTCTGCAAAATATCTTTTATTTGACGGTGACGCTGCATATGAGTTTTTTTCCTTTGACATAAGCCGTTATTCTTGTCCGTCCCGGCTTTTTTGCCTTGATTTTTCCAAAAAATCCGACATCGGCCACTTCCGGGTTACTGCTTTTATACCTTGCAAAAAATACGGGGCCTTTCACCTTAAGCCGGAAAGTTTCGCCTGTTTTAAGAGTCAGGTCCTTTTTATTTAAATCGATTACCTTAACCCTGCATTTTAATTTTTTATTGCCGACTTCCGCTATTATAATTGCTTTTCCTGTCTGATAGGCAAAAACTCTGCCGTTAAAACTGACACCTGCTACGCGGAAATTCGTCGAATAGAATTTTACCCGTTTATTTAAACCGTAAACAAACAGCCTGAATTCCTCCCCTTTGACCATATAAAGCTCCTGCCTGTTAAGGTGGAGGCTAAAAGGAAGAATGATTTTTTTACGGTAAAATAAACCGGAATTCCTGTATAACATAAATATGATTAGAAAAAATATTAATGCAATTATCAGGATTTTTAATATTTTTTTGGTCAGATCATTCTTATTGAAGTTTATTCCGATCATCCTCCGGGATTTTTGATTTAATATATGGGCTTTACTATATATTTATGAGATTTATGGCATAACAGACGCGGGATAAATTCTGATCCGGGGAGATTTGATGGATAACAGCTATCTTAAAAATCTAATTCGTAAAGAGCATGCAAAATTAATATATCGGCAAAAAAAAACTGCCGTGATTTATTTCCCGTAACCGAGCATTACGTTCGGCTTTAACGGTTAAATCACGGCAGACGTACTGTTTATCATTATTTTTACAGTGACTTATATTTACATAATTTCATGGGGATTTACACATTACATTAATTTCAATGATTTTGTCTGAGATCCGTTACACCGTCTTTTGTCACCACGCTATAGATGTAAGGAGGTTTAACCGGCTTAGCCCTGCCGATAACATAAGCATTGAGAATTCTCTTCTCCGCTTCTTTTCTCTTTTCGTCATCATTGGCATATAAAGTTGCTATTGGTTCGTTTTTTGTTACTTTATCCCCCAGTTTCTTATGGATTATAATACCTACGCTTAAATCAATCACGCTGTCTTTTGTTACTCTTCCGCCTCCCAATACTACGGAAGCCATTCCCACTTCATCGGTCTTAATTTCCTGTACATATCCGCCCTTTGGAGCTTTTACCTCATAACGGATTGAGGCTGTTTTAAACAGCTGAGGGTTATATACGAAAGCAATGTCTCCGCCCTGGGCACTGACAAATTCGGCAAACTTGTCGAGAGCCGAGCCGTTCTTAATGGTTTCAAGCAATAAAGCTCTGCCCTCTTCCGGAGTGGAAACCCTTCCCGCTCCGAGAAGCATATAGGAAGCCAAAGTAACGCTGACTTCAAGCAAATCTTCAGGTCCGTTTCCGGACAAGGTTTCTATGGCTTCTTTCACTTCGATGGCATTGCCCACAGCCCGGCCCAAAGGCTGGTTCATGTCCGTTATGACGGCATAAGTGGGTCTTCCGGCCAGGGTTCCTATCTGTACCATTTCCTTCGCCAAAGCAAGTGAATCTTCATATTTTTTCATAAATGCGCCGCTTCCGGTTTTTACGTCAAGAACAATCACATCGGAACCGGAAGCCAGTTTTTTGCTCATTATGCTGGAAGCTATGAGGGATATATTATCTACAGTTGCCGTTACGTCCCTTAATGCATATATTTTTTTGTCCGCCGGCGCAAGATTTGCGGTCTGACCTACAATAGCCATCTTTATCCGGTTTACATTTTCGATAAACTGCTCTGGAGACAGGGAAGTAGAAAAACCAGGGATGCTTTCGAGTTTATCGATGGTACCGCCCGTATGTCCCAATCCCCGGCCGGACATTTTGGCGACGGGGACTCCCAGGGATGCAACCATGGGGCTCAATACCAGGGATGTCTTGTCTCCCACACCTCCGGTACTGTGTTTGTCCACTTTAACACCATGTATTGCCTTTAGATCAAGCATGTCGCCGCTTTGGGCCATGGCAATCGTCAAATTGGCCGTTTCCTCGTGGCTCATTTTATTCAGACATACTGCCATTAAGAATGCGGACATCTGATAATCGGGTATCTCCCCTTTGGTGTAACCTTTAACGATGAATTCAATTTCTTCCTTGGTGAGTTCTTCCTTGTTCTTTTTCTTGTTTATCAAATCATACATTCTCATAAATATCACTCCAATTCTCAGATATATCTGCTGTAATTAAAATTCCAAAAAGTACAGCTATAATATAAGTATACCATTTTTATTAGAAAATCCTACTATAATTTAATACAATAAATATATATTTTTATACATATGCCGGATTGACTAACCTTATAAAAAATTATAAAATGAAACAACATTCAGATGGGAGGAATAATATGAGCTTCCAGTTTATCAGAGAAGTCATATCGCCGGAAGAATTAAGAAACGCTTATCCCTTGCCTGTCAAAGACGCATTAATAAAAAAAGAAAGAGATAAGATGATAAAAGATATTATTACCGGAGAATCAGATAAATTTCTGGTTATTATAGGCCCCTGCTCAGCCGATAATGAGGATGCCGTTTGCGATTATATATCCAGGCTGGCCGGAGTGCAGGAAAAAGTAGCGGATAAAATTGTTATCGTACCAAGATTATATACAAACAAACCGAGAACCACCGGAGAAGGCTATAAAGGTGTGGTACATCAGCCTGATCCTGAAAAGGCACCCGACATACAGGAAGGTCTGATTACCATGAGAAGGATGCATCTTCGTGCCATAGCTGAGTCCGGACTTACGGTGGCCGACGAAATGCTGTACCCCGAAAATTGGCCTTACGTAATGGACGTACTTTCTTATGTGGCCGTCGGAGCCCGATCGGTGGAAAATCAGCAGCACAGACTTACCATAAGCGGTATGGACATACCTGCCGGGATGAAAAACCCCACCAGCGGAGATCTGTCCGTAATGTTGAATTCGGTTGTAGCTGCCCAGGCAAGCCATACCTTCCTGTACCGGAATTGGGAAGTCAAAACTACGGGTAATCCTCTGGCCCATACAATACTTAGAGGTGCCGTAAATAAACACGGTCAGGCCATACCCAATTATCACTATGAAGATCTTATACGTCTGCTTAACATGTACATGGAAAGACATTTAAAGAATCCCGCAACAATAGTTGATGCAAATCATGCCAACTCCAATAAAAAATATGACGAGCAGCCCCGTATCGTCAAAGAAGTCCTTCACAGCAGAAGGATAAATCCCGATATAGCGAAACTGGTCAAGGGAGTTATGATAGAAAGTTATATCAAAAGCGGATGTCAGGAAGTAGGCGGCCATGTATACGGCAAATCCATTACCGATCCGTGTCTCGGATGGGAAGAATCGGAGAAACTGATTTATACGATCGCGGAATTATTATAATTACAGTCATATTCAGTAACAGACAAGCTAAAACATTTAATAAAATAATGCCTCCCATGTTGACTGATTTTGCCTTGTTAATGCATTGTTTGCTGGGAGGCATTAAAATCTGCTTCTGTATTCTGTCATTATTTTAATTTCTGCAACTTTTCAGTTACAATATAATTCCTGTGTATGTTACATTCATCTTCGGAACAAAATTCTTTGGCCGGGCTATTCTCCGTATTAAATGGTGCATATATCAGCAATAAGCTCCGCAAGTTTTATGCCCTGGGATGAGTATTCATATATACTTCCCGAATGTTTGAGTTACTGTTTTTTGTCAGGTACAGATCCGTATATCCTAAAAATCTTTGAACTACACCGATATCGGCTCCGTTGTCTATCATATGGGCGGCAAAGGAATTGCGGATTATGTTAGGATTAATGTCTTCAATACCGGCTTTTTTTGCGTATTCTTTGAGTATTTTCCAAAAGCCCTGCCGGGTTAGCTGGTCCCCATGGCTGTTCAAAAACAAATAATCCGTATTCTTTTTATTAAATATCTTATCCCTTATGTCCAGATAATCTTTAATCGCTTTTTTTGCCGCAGATCCGAAAGGTATAATTCTTTCCTGTTTATCACAGCATGTAATGTAATTTCCGTTCAGATTAACCTCGGATGTTTTCATATTGATAAGTTCGGAAACTTTTATACCTGTGGCATACAGTAATTCCAGCATTGCCCTGTCCCGAATGCCTTTTGATGTGCTAATATCCGGCTGCTTAAGTAACTCCAGTATCTTTTTCTCATCCAAAACCTGGGGCGGTTTCTTAACCACTTTCGGGGCCCTTATCCGTTCCGAAGGGTCTTTGCTGATAAATCCGTTTCTTAAAAGGAACAATAAAAACGCTTTCATTGACGCAATATGCCTTGAGACGGTTGCCGGAGACATACCGTCCTTTTCCAGATACAGAACATAAGAATTTAAGCTTGTTTCCGTTATTTTTGAAGCAGTCTTGATTCCCTGGCGGTTAAGATAAGATTCCATTTTGAGCAAATCATTCTGATATGCGCTGACCGTATTCAGTGAAGCATGCTTCACTTCCTGAAGATATCTGATAAAATCTTCAATCTGCTGCTTCATTCCAAACCTCCTCATTAGCTTTTAAAATTAAAACCATCGTGACTATCAAAAAATCATGTAAAAAGTACAAGAATTTTTTTCAGAAAAAATGAACCTACATACGCTTCGAGAAAACTGCCAAGCAATATTAGAACCGTCAGAAAGATTAGCAAAAAAACATATGATTTTAACTGTTTTATAATTATGCCAATATGGCCTGCGTTCTCATAATATATGGTCCTTGTAAGACGGTACCCGTTGTATAAACATAATATAATGACGGGAATATAAACCAGTCCGTGGGGAAAAATATAAGCCAAAATCAGTAATATTCCTTTAATACCAAATTGTATGGCTATGGACGATATCAAGAAACCTGCGGTAAAACCGAAAATAAAAAGCTTGAAAATCATATACGGGATTCCCAAAATCGTTATGCACAGCAGCCAAAAAACCACAAACTCTCTTAAATTCTTGCTTAAAATATAAATAAATAAACCGGAATAATCAATATTCTCTCTGACGATGTCTGAAAAAATATGGTCATGATAATTTACCATTTTTTCGTAATAGTAAGGTTGAAACAAATTCGCAAACAGTATCCCGAAAAACAACCCTGCAATAATGAGGAGGATTGAAATCTGCACTACAGTCAGTCTTTGCAGTTTTATTTTTAATAACTTCATATCCCATCCCGCCTTATTCTCTATATCTGACAAACGCAAAAACAAACGCTTGGTTTGATTTGTCAATAGATAATATGACGGGAATTTAAAAATAGAACAAGCTTATTTATTAAACAGCTTCCGATTTAATGCCAAAAGCCCCGCAACCGTCTTGGCATCGGTTATTTTACCGGAATATATCATCGATATTAATTCTTCCATCGAATGACGTTCCACATTAATATATTCGCCGTCATCCAGGTTTTGCTTTGTTGGCGTTAGTTCCCTGGAATAATATATTTTAATAAGCTCATTGCAAAAAGCCACGGTGGTATGTACATCAATCAGATGATGTACATTGTCAGGTTTATAACCTGTTTCTTCTTCACATTCCCGTATGGCGCAGGTCATATTATCCTCTCCGGGATTCAGACTGCCTGCGGGAATTTCAAGCGTATAACTGTCAATCGCGTTTCTGTACTGGCGTACCATGATTATGTTGTCTTCATTATCAATCGGTATTATTGCCGACGCCCCTTTATGTTCTATAAAATCATAAACGGTTTCCCTGCTGTTATCAATCAGAATGGTATCCTTGTAAATATTTAATAACTTACCTTCATAGGCCAGTTCTCTTTTTATCCTTTTCAAATGATCCAATTTTTACACCTCGGTAATTTGTTGTATAATTATAATTTCAGTTCCTCAGATCGTCTTAAGCAGGCTTCGGTAGCCTTCATGATTGCATTGCGAAATCCGTGTTCCTCCAAAGCTTTTACGCCTGCTATGGTGGTTCCGCCCGGAGAGCATACCTTATCTTTCAGGGCTGCAGGATGTTCCCCGGTCTCCAATACCATGGCGGCGGCTCCCAAAACAGTCTGGGCTGCCAAAACATATGCTTTATCCCTGGGTATACCCAGCGCCACCACACTGTCGGCCAACGCCTCAATAAATATATATACATAGGCAGGTGAACTGCCGCTGGCACATGTTACCGCATTCATTAAAGCCTCATCAAAAACCTCATATCTTCCAAACGAGTTGAAGAAACGATCTATAATATCCTTCTCTTCATCGGTAAAAGAATCCGTTGAATAACATATACCCGTAACACCTTTAAATATCAACGCAGGTGTATTCGGCATGGCCCTGACAACCTTTACGGGGAATCCAATTCTTGATTGGATGGATTTAATGCTTACCCCCGCCGCAATTGAAATTATTATCTGATCGGTTACGGAACCCTTAATTTCTTCCAAAACCCCGGGTAAAAACTGAGGTTTTACGGCCAGAACTATAAATCTGCACTTTTTCACCAGTGATACATTATTATCTTCGGCAGGAATATCGAATTGCTTGAGGACTTGCGAGCATTTTTCCGCGGAAGTGTCATAATATGCTATTTCATTTTTGCCGAAGGTATTATAACACGCCTTCATGAGGGCAAACCCCATATTTCCTGCCCCGATAAAACCGAACAACGCCATCTTTATACCTCTTTCATATATATCGTGATAAAAACCATTTATTTTATATAAACGCCATATTTTACATTTATTTTTACAATAACAATCAAACTTCATTATATCACAATTATAAATATAACATAAAACGCGCAAAATAGGTAGTATTTTATTGATCCGATTTTAATAAATATCGATCTGAAGGTATAAATAAAAGAGTCCGGTTAGGGCTCCGGATAAATCGATTAACTTGTCCGGAATGGCAGAAAGGATAGTCCACTGTATAAAAGCAATTGAATAATCATAAATCGGATTCGCATAACCTGAAAACTTTCTCTTATATAAAATTTATTTGAATATTTAACATGGAAACTTTCTGCATATAAAATATTTAAATATTTAGCATGAAAACTTTCTGCATATAAAATATATTTGAATATTTAGCATGAAAACTTTCTGCATATAAAATAAATTTGAATATTTAACATAAAAACTTTCTGTATATAAAATATATTTGAATATTTAACGGATACCGGCATAAGGGTATCAGTATTGACAGTTCAGAATTTTTTTAGCATAAATGGATAATATCGGATATGCAACAAATTAATTAAAGAACAGGCTGCTTCATATTGTCAGGCAATATTCCTTAGGAATTCAGGGATTAACAATCGCAAAGCCTCCAATATCTATGAAGCAGCCTGTTTATATAATTATTATCTGCGCTTATACAACTTATGCAACATGTATTTTACGATAAATCCTCCAGGAAACTTTCAATCCTGTCCAGTCCTTTTTTAATCTGTTCAAGGCTTATCGCATATGAAAGACGTATATGATCGTCAAAGCCAAAATCGTTACACGGAATTACGGCCACCCTGTAATTCTCAAGCAGCAGTTTTGCCATATTCCCCACGTCGCCGATTTTTTGCCCTTTATAAGATTTATCCAATACTTCACTGATATCGACAAACATATAAAAAGCTCCCTGAGGCATGACGGCCGAAATATGTTTCATTCCCTCAATTCGATCATACATGTAATCTCTGCGTTTTTCAAACTCATTTCTCATTTCACGGACGGAATCCTGCGGACCGGTCAGGGCCTCATATGCCGCCTTCTGTGCGATAGAATTGGGGTTTGATGCCAAATGGCTCTGAACACTGCTCATAAGTTTTGCTATCTCTTTTGAAGAACCCGTGTATCCTATTCTCCATCCGGTCATGGAATAACTTTTGGAAAGGCCGCTGCAGGTAATGGTCCGTTTGTATATTTCATCATTCAGCGATGCGATACTTATATGTTTTTCGTCTCCGTAAATCAGATATTCGTACATCTCGTCCGATACGACATAAAAGTTTTTCTTTACCGCCACTTCGGCAATAGCTTCCAGTTCTTCTTTCGTATAAACCATTCCCGAAGGGTTGTTCGGCGAATTAAGTACCAAAGCTTTTGTTTTTTCGGTACACGCTTCTTCTATCTGTTTTGCCGTAACTTTGTAATTTTGAGATTTATCCGCTCTTATAAATACCGGGACTCCGTCGGCCAGTCTTACCATTTCGGGATAGCTTAACCAGTAAGGAGCCGGAATAATAACCTCATCACCGGGATTTAGGATGGCGGAAAATACATTTGCCAATGAATGTTTTCCGCCGTTGCTTACTACTATTTGGTCCGGTTCATATTTTATATTGTTAAATTTCAGGAACTTATCACAGACAGCTTTGCGCAGTTCCAGAATACCCGGTACAGGCGTATATTTCGTGAACCCTTCGTCCAATGCTTTTTTTGCAGCGTCACATATATTTTTCGGAGTATTAAAATCCGGCTCCCCCGCACCGAATCCGACAACATCAATTCCGTTTGCCTTCATTTCCTTGGCCTTTGCGGTTATGGCCAATGTTGATGAAGGTTTTACCGCCATAGCTTTCTTGGATAATGTTAATGCCATACTGCACCTTCCTTATTCCTTATTTTTCTGCTTGTAAAATTATATAACATTTTAATATATGATTTTTTAAAATGCAACAAAAATATAAAAAAAGTATTCTGTAAAGTAGCCATTTGTCCGTGCAGTACGGAATTATTGTGCAAAATGTTCAAATTTATAATACATTTATCTATTACGCCATACATTACTAATTTTTTGAGCAATTAAAAAGGCTCTGGGTCCAGTGATTGGCATGATTACCATATCACCTGACTCAGAGCCCAATTTTCTTATTTCGCGTATTCTACAACTCTGGATTCTCTAATTACATTAACTTTGATCTGTCCCGGATATTCTAATTCACTTTCAATTTTCTTTGATAAGTCACGAGCAAGTAATACCATGTCAGCGTCACTAATCTGTTCAGGAACTACCATTACCCGGATCTCCCTACCTGCCTGAATGGCAAATGACTTATCCACTCCTTTAAAGCCGTTGGTAATATCCTCTAATTGTTTCAGTCTGTTGGTATATGTTTCCAAGGTTTCCCGTCTTGC
>ENA-OWPA01000619-OWPA01000619.1-bioreactor-metagenome-genome-assembly--contig:-NODE-619-length-42241-cov-36.407457_pt1 | contig 42241 bp, 45 predicted proteins | sample MGYA00238139_ERZ651803 | MGnify/ENA primary metagenome ERZ651803 (study PRJEB26909, sample SAMN07631231) | bioreactor metagenome | isolation source: Switchgrass digestor | place: USA: Dartmouth... | reverse complement strand
CTGGTGGTCAGAAACAGAGAATAGCAATTGCTAGGTCCCTTGCTATGGAGCCTGAAATAATGCTATTTGACGAGGCCACATCAGCACTGGACCCTGAAATGGTCGGAGAGGTTTTAAAGGTAATTAAGGACTTATCCAAAACAGGTATGACTATGATAGTGGTAACCCACGAAATGGCTTTTGCTAAAGAGGTAGCAGACAGGGTTATTTTTATGGCTGAAGGGGAGATTATAGAACAGAACAGCGCAGTAGAGCTGTTTGAAAATCCTCAAAATCCAAGGACAATAGAATTTTTATCAAAGGTATTATAATGTTATAATGAATGCAGGGACAGGCTTTACCTGTCCTTGAGTATTTTTATACTATTAGGAAATGAAACCGTATGATTGTGATGAAGTATTATAAATGTTATAATTATAAAAAAACAAAGAAAAAACTGGAATATATGATAATTGTAGATAGAGCTTTAATGAATTTATATAAGGAATTTAAGGAGACAATATAGGAGGGGCAGATTGAATGAGCAAGCAGCTTAAATACGACTTTTTACTTTTGTTGGTAGCCCTGGGATGGGGATTTTCTTTTTATTTAGTAGACATAACTCTGCAATATATGGGACCATTTATGCTGAATTCCTATCGCTTTATTATTGCATTTTTGGTAATAGGAATGTTTTCCTTCAATAAGCTGAAAAATCCTTCAAGGAATACCTTAAAATACAGTTTGATAATTGGAATTGTATTTTTCATTGCATATGGATTATCAAATATTGGAATCATGTATACATCTTTATCCAATGCCAGCTTTTTGCCTGGGTTGTCTGTTGTATTTACTCCTATTCTATCTGCACTAATCTATAAAAGCAAACCGGAAAGGAAACTGATATTGGTGGTCTTATTGAGCATCATTGGAACAGGATTGCTTACGCTGACAAAAGGATTTGATATTAACTCGGATTATTTTTTTGGAGATTTTGTAAGCATATTAACTGCTTTTTTCAGTGCCATGGCAATTGTTTTAACTGGTGGGGCTGTTAGCAAGGAGGAAGTGGATTCATATCAGCTGGGAGTGTATCAGCTGGGGATAGTGGGAGTATTGAGCCTCATATTTGCTTTAGCCTTTGAAATGCCCAAGGTACCAGCAGTTCCACATATTTGGCTTATAGTGCTATTTTTAGCCCTTTTTTGCACCGGCTTTGCCCTTGTTATTCAGCCTGTTGCCTTGAAATATACTACAGATGGCCATGTTGCAATTATCCTGGCATTAGAACCATTGTTTGCAGGGTTTGTTGCTTACTTTATTGCTGGTGAAGTTTTGAGCAATCAGGCATATCTGGGTGCAGCATTAATGATTAGCAGCATATTTATAATGGAGATTGACTTTGAAGGTTTAAAACAAAGGGTACATCAATATAGATTATCAAAAGATGAAAGCCAATGCGTTGGCAAAAAAGAATAATAATGTGAGGAATAGAACTTAAAGGCTGCTAGGTATAAGTCGTGATTCTATATATATTATGTCAAAATATTGTTTATATTTGAGAAGTATGATATTATTATAAAAGAATTTGTAGAATAGGTGTTTATATGTTTGGTTATGTACAACCACTAAAACCGGAGCTAAAAATTAAGGAATATGCGTGCTACAGAAGCTATTATTGCGGAGTATGCAAAGCTTTAGGGAAAAAGTATAATGCCATATCCAGAATGACTGTTACTTATGATGCGGCTTTTCTTGCTTTGATTAATTCTTCAGTTATGGAGAAGGAGCCAATAATGCATTTGGAAAAGTGTATTGTAAATCCCTTTAAGCCAAAACCTGTAATCAGGGACCACGATGGTACTGATTATGCTGCAGCAATTAATGTGTTACTTATGTATTTTAAGCTAATGGATAGCTGGAAGGATGATAAAAGCCTTCTGTCATTAAGTAGTTCTATTTTAATTAATCCTGTTGTAAAAAAGATTAGAAATGCTTATCCTGATATGTATAGTAGCATAGAGGAGCATTTACATAGCTTAAGTAAAGTTGAAAAAGAAGGCATATCTTCTATGGACAAGGCTTCTGAACCTTTTGCCAAGCTTATGTCTGTGGTGTTTCCATATCCTAAACTGGATAATATGAACCGCAGGATTTTGGCATGGATGGGATACAATTTGGGAAAATGGATTTATATTATGGATGCCTATTCTGATATAGATGATGATTTAAAATCCAACAGCTATAATGCAATAATAGCTAAGTATGGAAGAAGCCTTTCAGCTGAAGAAATTAGAAGCAAAAGCTATGATGAAGTTAAGTTTGTATTAGAGGTTTGTCTATCTGAAATAGGAAAGTCTTATGAACTTTTGGATATAAAGAGAAATTCAGGGTTGCTGGAGAATATAGTTTTTCTTGGATTATTTAACAGGACCCAAAAAGTACTAAATGATGGGGGAGAAATTAATGGATCCATACAAGGTGCTGGGAGTAAGTCCAAATGCCACAGAGGAAGAAATCAAGAGTGCTTACAGGAAGCTGGTGAAGAAATATCATCCTGATAAATTTGCAGGTACTGATTTGGAAGATGTAGCAAAGGAAAAGCTTCAGGAGGTAAATGAAGCATATTCCATGTTGATGGGAAATAATTCTTCTCAAAGAAGGTCATATTCCAATGAAAATACATCATATCAATATAATACTAGGCAAAGTGATCTTCAGCAGGTAAGACAAATGATTTTGGCTGGAAACTATTATGAAGCGGAAAGAATGCTTATGAATATAAGTGTAAGAACTGCTGAATGGTATTTCCTAAATGGAATTATATTATGGCAGAAGGGATGGTATTCAGAGGCCCGTTCAAATGTTCAGACTGCTGTAAATATGGACCCTACTAATGCGGAATACCGCAGTACTTTAGATCGTTTTAATAATTCTTTTAATATGTATCAAGCTCCTTCTGGAGGGAAGGTTCATACTGATGATTTTTGCGATTTATGTACTGCTCTTTACTGTGCTGATTGTCTCTGTGAATGTTTAGGTGGAGATTTAATAAGGTGTTGTTAGAATTATGTTGGGGGATTTAAGATGATTTTTAGAAATCGTTCTATATCTATCCAGAAGAAGATATCCTTAGGCGGTATATTGGCAGCATTAATAGTAATATCCCTTTTGGCTGCTGCATGGATACCAACTAACAAGTTGTTTTTCCTTGCAGTTAGTTCACTTTTTTCATCTATTATGGTTACAAAGGTAGATTTGGCAAATGCACTTTTATTATATGGTTCGACATCCATTCTAGCCTTTTTTGTAGTTCCATCAAAGGCTATTTTTGCTGCTTATTTACTGTTTTTCGGAATTTATGGAGTTATAAAGTTCCTATGTGAGAGAATAAAATTCTCTGCTATAAGATGGATAGCTAAATTTGCCTTTTTTAATATTAGCCTTGGAATTGCATATTTAATGGCTGATTTAATACTTATTGGTGAGCTTTCTGTGAAACTGCCTACTGCTGGGTTGTGGGCTTTGCTTCAATTGGTATTTTTAATATACGATTATGTATATACCCTTTTTATAAGCTATTATTATGAAAAGCTGGATAAGAGAATTTGGCACTTGTAAACAGTTGTTTTTTTCTGCAAAGCTATATCCTTCAATAATTTCAGCCGTTTCTACTCAAGTACAATAACCCTATCAGCATTTCTCCTCTTATAACAAGTATTCAAAATATTCCACGATTATTTTTTGGGTATAATAATTGTATAGTTGACATGTTCAAATATTTATCTAAAATATATTAAGAAAACATAGAATACTAGGGGTGGCACAATGAAAATAGCAATACCGGTAATAGTGGGAGCAATAATTGGATATGTAACCAATTGGCTTGCCATCAAGATGCTTTTTAGGCCTCATGAAGAGAAAAGAATTTTAGGCCTTCGTATTCCATTTACTCCCGGACTCATTCCAAAGGAAAGAAATAGAATTGCCAAAAGTGTAGGTATAACTATAGGAGAGTATCTATTATCTCCTGATGTTGTTATAAACTCCTTAACTAACAACAGGATTGAATCCCATATAAAAGAGTGGGTTGAATCCAATATGAACAGGTTAAAAAAGGAAAAAAGAAGTATAAAGGATTTTATGACAATAATTATTAAGGACAACTATAGTCAGGTTTTAAAGGCTGTGAAAGAAAAAATAACAGGCTATATATGTAAAGAAGCAAGGAAGGAAACATTCAAGCAAAAAGTAATGAGCTTATTAGATAGTAGTTTTTTAAACGAATCTATAGAAAACATATATAGTCTTGTAATCCAGAAGGTGGAATTATTTCTATCAGAATTGCCTTATTCAAGTGAGGTTCAAGAATTGATTAAAGATGCCATAGAAGTCAAATTAAATGAATTGAAACAGGATGAAAGAAAATTGAATGAGATAATTCCAGAAGATTCAATTGATGCCTTTAAAAATTTTATTCATGAAAATGATCAACATATTGTTAATATCTTAAAGGATATGCTGGATGACCCTCAAATAGAGAAAAGAATTAAGGAATCAATATATAATCTGGTATCAAGTAATATGAACAGGTTAATAGCAATGTTTGTAAGCCCTGAAATGATTTCTGACAAGTTCTATGGGATAATTAAGGACTACATTAATAATCCTAAGTCTAATGAAAAAATAATAGATATAATTATTACAGCAATTGACAAAATATTGGAAAACAGGGCAGAAACCGTATTTAGTGAAGTTTCATCCATAGTTGGAGAAGAACAGATATCAGGTATTTCTCATAGCATATTATCATATGTTTCTACAGAGAAAAACAGAAGAAGTATTCTTGATATGATTGGTAGGAAAATTGAATCTCAGAAATTAGAAATTAGGAATACCATACTAAATTTATTGTATGGTAAAATAGAGGAAATATTAGATTCACAAATGTTGTATAATAGTATATATGCGATTGTAGATGAGTTTATTGATAAAACAATAAACATACCTGTTTCATTAATAGTTGCAAATGTAGATGAAGGAGCAACCAGCAGGATTTCCAGCTTTTTCATAGACATGTTTAAGTATTTTATAAAACATAAATTACCTCGCATTGTGGAGCTGTTTAATATTTCTAAAGTAGTAGAGGACGAGATAAACAGCTATGATGTTGCTTTTGCAGAAAAGCTCATAGTTGAAATAGCTGAAAGAGAGCTTAAAGCAATAACATGGCTTGGAGCATTGCTAGGTGGAATAATGGGAATGTTGTCACCACTATTGCAAATGATTAGCTAATAAGGGTTTTAGGATGATTTTGCTTGGACAAGCTAGAAGGAGTGCATATATGGATTACAAGTATTTACTTAAGAACTGTACTTTATGTCCTAGAAATTGTAATGTAGATAGAACTCAAGGCAAAGTTGGATATTGTGGAGCAACAGATGAACTGGTAGTAGCTAGAGCTGCACTCCATATGTGGGAAGAGCCATGTATTTCAGGTGAAAATGGTTCTGGAACTGTATTTTTTTCCGGATGTTCAGTAGGATGTGTTTATTGCCAGAACTATAGCATTGCTAGAGGGTTATCTGGCAAAAATATTACTATAGAAAGATTATCAGATATATTTCTGGAACTTCAGGATAAGAATGCAAATAACATAAATCTTGTTACTCCTACCCATTATGTGCCTCAAACACTGGAGGCTATAACAATTGCGAAGGAAAAGGGTCTTAATATTCCAATTGTATATAATACAAGTGGATATGAGAAGGTGGAAACTTTAAAATTATTGGATGGCTTTATTGATATTTATCTCCCTGATTTGAAATATAAGGATGAAAATATAGCCGGAAGATATTCCAATGCAAAGGATTATTTCAAATACGCTTCAAAGGCAATAGAGGAAATGGTAAGACAAATTGGTAGCCCAATATTTGATGAATATGGAATTATGAAAAAAGGAGTAATTGTACGCCATTTGATTTTGCCTGGATTTATAGAGGATTCAAAGAATATTATCAAATACCTGTACAAGACTTATGGCAGCAGCATATATATTAGTATTATGAACCAGTATACTCCACTTCCTCATGTAAATAAGTATCCTGAAATAAATAGGAAGATAGAGGATAAGGAATATGATGAGGTAGTTAATTATGCAATAGGTCTTGGAGTGGAAAATGGATTTATCCAGGAGGGAGAAACAGCTCTGGAAAGCTTTATTCCCCAATTCAATAACGAGGGTGTATAGAAATCATGCCAATCTATATTTCATATCATATAAGTAAATAGAATATGAATATAAAAACCGACAGTTTGTTTTATACCCATGTGATGATACAATAAGTTTAATATTAATAATTTGAATATTTGCATTTTTTTAAGAAAGTTGTAAGAATTTTTTAATCAGATTTTCAGATTTATAACTTATAGTAGAAACAGACTAGGAAAATAGTTAATTGAAACCATAATGGGTGGGTGAAGTATATGAATATTCAAACCCTGAATAATTACTTTTATCAGTATGGAGGAATAGTCATATTTGTAATTGTATTTCTAGAATATATGAATATACCTGGAATGCCATCCGGGATAATAATGCCATTGGCAGGAATATGGGCTTCAAAGGGTGGAATTGGATTTTTACCAGCATTACTTCTATCTATAGCTGCAGGTGTTTGCGGCAGCTGGGTATTGTATTTTATAGGAAGATTTGGAGGAAGCCTTGTATTAAAGAAATATGTCCAGAAATTTCCAAAGCAAAAAGCTTTCATCGATCAGGCTGTAGACAGGATACGAAGTAAAGGATATCTGGCGATTTTCATTGGAAAGCTTATTCCTACTATTCGTACATTAATTTCCATACCAGCAGGAGTACTGCAGATGGATTTTGCCAGATATACACTATTTTCAGCTTTGGGAATCATGGTATGGAATTTAGCATTTGTAGGAGCAGGATATCTCTTTGGAGAATCTGTTCTGCAAATTTTCAGATAGTAGAGTGGGGGTTGGGTAAGAATGCGGATTGCTATGTTGACAAACAACTATTTGCCTTTTGTTGGTGGTGTTCCAATATCAATTGAAAGATTGTCTAATGCATTGAGGAAACTTGGACATGAAGTATACGTATTTGCCCCAAGCTATGGAAATGAGAAAGAAGAGCCCTTTGTAATACGTTACAGATCAAGGAAGAAAAAGTTAAAGGGAGAGATAACTGTACCAGATATATTTGATTCTGTTATCAAGGATAAGTTCGAAATTCTCTCCTTTGACGTAGTTCATGTACATCATCCAATGCTAGTGGGGTATGTAGCTCAATACCTGAAGATAAAATATGATATTCCTGTGGTCTTTACTTATCATACCAGATATGAACACTATCTTCATTATATTAAACCTTATGATGTAGTGGAAAGGCATAGTAACAGGGTTAAAAACCGTATAATCAGGTTACTTGAAAAGAAATTGGTTTGCAGAGGTATGGAGAATTTGGTAACCGTCCATAATAGAATTTTCACCAATCATTGTGATTTGGTATTTGCACCTTCTTCCAGCATAAAGAACTTTCTCGAGGAGCAAGGAACTATAACTGAAGTGAGAGTCATCCCTACTGGACTACAGGAAGAGGATTTTCAATGTGATTATAAAAAGGTAAAAGCCATAAGAGATAAATACTTAGATGAAAAGGATTTTTTATTCTGTACTGTATCCAGACTAGAAAAGGAGAAAAACATTCCGTTTCTGTTGAAAGGATTAGAAAGGTTAAAGGAAAGAAAGGGAGATTGCTTCAGATTCTTAATCATAGGTGATGGAAGTATGCGTGATGAGCTGATGAACGAAGCAATGGATTTAGGGCTTAAGGACAATGTAGTATTCTGTGGAAGAATCCAACACGATGAATTACGTAATTACTATAATGCCTGCGATTTGTTTTTATTTGCTTCCCAATCAGAAACTCAGGGAATTGTCCTATTAGAGGCAATGGCTCAAGGGCTGCCAGTTGTTTCAGTATATGCAAGCGGAGTCTGTGATGTGGTAATGGATGGTGTAAATGGCTATGTTACAGATATGGATGTCTATAAGTGGGAGGAGAGGATAGAACATATTATGGATGATAAGCATATTAGAGAGCAGATGAAAAAGAATGCAATTATAGAAGCAAAAAAGTATCTATCAATCAATATTGCTAAGCGTGTTGAAGGGTATTATAAAGAGATTTTACGGTGCAGAAATGAGGAAAAAGCATATGAGAAAGATATTGTTTAATCTGCTGTCAAAAATATTCCTAGCATATTTGAAGCTTATTTCTCTGACCTGCAAATTAGAAATAAAGAATGAGGATAGAATAAGAGAGAATACCATGTTAGGATACTGGCATGGGGACAGCTACTGTATGCAGCTGGTATTAAAGCATATTTCTAAGAGAATACATAAAATTGACATCATAGTTACTGCAGATAGAAGAGGAGATGCTATTGAAGGTATTATTTCATATTATGGAGCCAATGCCATAAGATTGCCTGATGGCTTAGGCATACGCCATTTTATGCGGGATTTAAAGGAATTGAGCAGAAATTCGGAAGGAATCCTTGCTGCTTCTTTAGATGGACCCTTAGGACCAGTGCATGAGCCAAAAAGGCTGCTATTTCTTTTGGCAGCAGAAGGGGATAAGGAATTGGTTTATATTCACTTTAAGTATAAAAATGTAATAAGGTTACGGCATCGCTGGGATAATTATGTTATTCCATTACCTTTTTCAAGAATCACTGCAGAAGTAGAGGAAATAGGATCTATAAGCAAGGAAGACTTAAGGGATTTTTCCAAGTATAGGGAGAAGCTAAAATGCTGACATATATTATGACGAAAATTAATATATACATATGGAGAAGACTATAGAAAAAAATAGTAAATGAAAGAAATATACTCCCCTGTAAAGATGGACTATATTTAAGAGCCCATCTTTACAGGGGAGTTTTGAATTATAAGAAAGAGTCATTACCATACTAATAATAACAGCATGTTATAATAAGGAGGATATTAATGGCAGAAAATAAACTAAAGAAGAGTATAACATTTATAGAGGCAATTGCAATAGTAGTTGGAATGATAATTGGTTCTTAAATATTCCTTAAACCAGGTATTGTATTTTATGATGCAGGTTCCCCTGTAATGGGAGTATTGGCTTGGATAATAGGGGGAATTGAAAAATCCTGCAAAGGAAATGCCCAAGGCAATTATTATAGGGGTTTCAACAGTAATACTAGTATATGCTCTGGTGATTACAGCTATGTGTCCATTGAAGATATTGTTGCATCTGTAACACCTGCATCTGATGTAGCTACTATAATATTTGGAAACGGAGGAGCAGCATTTATAACAGCAGGAATTGTTATTTCTGTATTTGGTGCTTTAAATGGATATTTGTTAACAGGAGCCAGGGTTCCATTAGCCATGGGACAGAGAAATCAACTGCCTTATTCTAATCAGCTAGGGAAAGTTAATGATAGGTTTGGAATTCCTTCCAATGCCTTAATATTTGAATGTGCATTATCAATTATATATGTTTTTTCTGGTACATTTGATGCTCTTACAAACTTATTAGTATTTGTACTATGGATATTTTTTGTAATGGGTGTTTTTGGTGTATTTACTGGTAAGCACTATTATATCCTCACCTTTAAATTCTATAATAGGAATTGTCATTACCCTTGCAGGACTTCCTGTGTATTATTATTTGAAGAGGAAAGATATTATGTTACAATAAAGATAATACATAAAAGGGTTTATTATTATGAGAAAATTTAGGGATACTTAAGGTTTTATTTCAAAAATTTTGGTTCTTCTATTGAAATAGTGAGAGGGTTTGGTGGAAAGGAAAAAGATGATAAGATATATAAAAGAAAAATGAAATCATACATAGATAAACATATGAGTCTATTGATTAGGGAAGAATATAATGGAAGTAATAAAGGGAACTATTAAAGAATTAGATTATATTGTCAGACTTGCATTGATACTATGGCCAGATAATAGTGAAGATGAATTAAAAATTGATTTTATGGAGCTTATGAATAATGAAAATGCAGTCATTTTTTTGGCCAAGGAAGAAAATGAATACATAGGCTTTGTGCATTGCCAGTTAAGGTATGACTATGTTGAGGGAACTAATACAAGCCCTGTGGGATACCTTGAAGGTATATACGCGATGGAAGAGTTTGGAAAAAAGGGAATAGGAAAGAAACTTGTTAATTACTGTGAAGAATGGTCAAGAGGGAAAGGCTGTGTAGAGTTTGCAAGTGATATTGAACTAGAAAATGTGGATAGTATGAAGTTCCATATAAGGATTGGGTTTGAAGAGGTTAATAGACTAATATGCTTTGCAAAAAAATTATAGTTTTATATAAAAGAAGTAGCACAGATTCTTTCTGTGCTTTTTAGTTTGTTTACAATGTATTTGTAATGTATTTGTGAGTGTATAAAATTGGGCATTTTTTTAATAAATTAATTTAAATTATTATATTTTCTTTTCTAAATATTTATGATAATGTAATCTGGTAACAATAAATATTTGTTGACAATAAAAATGACAAATGAGGTGTTGTGGCATATGGATGCAAAATTAAGTCATCCTAATCGTATCATTACTTTTATAGGAACTTTCTTATCTATTTTCTTGCTATCAGTAAATGGAACATTTAGCATCCTTACTAGTTACCTGGCAGCAGAAAGAAATTGGGATTTGGCAGTTATTACCTGGGCCTACCCATTGTCATCATTAGTAATTGCTTTAACAGGTATGATTGCAGGGAGATTTGCTGATAAGCGTGATTGCAAGGTTATAATGTTATTAGGAGGTATTTTCTGCGGGGCAGGATGGATTTTAACAGGAATGACTAATTCTGTTTTTCTGTTCTTTCTAAGCTATGGGATAATTATGTCTATAGGTGCAGGTATGCTTTACAATCCACTGCTTACATCAACCCTTAGACTGTTTCCGGATGTTCGGGGAAAAGCTTCTGGAATACTCTTGTCTGCAGCTCCTTTGGGACCTTTTATAATGTCCCCTATACTGAACTCAGGCTATATAAATATTGGAGTAAAACATACTTTGTTAATGTTTGGGACTGTTGTAGTTATTGTACCAACATTATTTGCCAATTCTCAAGTAAAAGCGCCTGATGAATATGCTGACAATGAGCATGATAAAGAGGATGTAGAAGGTAAAAAAGCAGCTGTCAAGGATTATACTCCTCGGGAGATGGTTAAGACCAGCTTGTTTTACAGGATGTTTTTCATATTTTTAGCTGCTGCAGCAGCTGGAAATATGATGATTGGAGTATTGTTTACAATAGCAAAGGAGCAAATTCAATTAACTGCTTCCTTAGCAGCAATAGCTGTCAGTGTTTCAACTATAGCCAATTTTGCAGGCCGTTTGTCTTTTGGTGCAATATATGATAGAATAGGTGGAGTTAAGGCTTTGCTGTTGAGCCTTGGGATAACTACTCTGGCACTTATAGCTATTAGCTTTACAGGTCCATCATCTGTGGTTTTATTCTTTATTGCAGTTGTGGCCTTAGGATTTGCCTTTGGAGGACCTATGGTAGTATTTCCACCGTTGACAGAAATGACTTTTGGCTCAAAATACCTGGGAGTTAACTACGGAATAATATTCATAGCATATTCCTTTGCAGCTTTTGTAGGTCCTAGAATTGCTACTTATTTCTTTAGCAGCACAGGAGCATTTACTAATGCCTATTATGTCTCTGCAATACTATCCATTGTTGGAATGTTATTTGTATTTAATGTAAAGAAATCTATAAATAAAGCAATTAAATCAAAATAGGATATAATCACATGCCCCGTATTCTTTGGGGCATGTTTTTACGTAATATTTCATAACATATAATTGCTTTGAATTATTACCTGTTATGATGTAATATATAGCTATGATTCTATAAAATCACCAAGGAGGAATGGCAAATGGAAGTATTATTCGAGAATTTATTAGAACTTGATCCTAGGCAAATTTTAATGTGGATTATTGGAGGTGTACTTATTTTTCTTGCCATTAAGAAGGACATGGAACCTACATTACTCCTTCCACTAGGCTTTGGTACAATACTGGTAAACCTGCCCTTTTCAGGAGCTGTTAATCAGATAATTGATGGAGTAAAGGAAATAGGAATTATTGATATACTTTTTAATGCAGGTATTGCAAATGAGTTATTTCCTCTGCTGCTTTTCATAGGAATAGGAGCAATGATTGATTTTACACCACTTATGTCTAATCCTAAAATGCTTTTTTTTGGTGCAGCAGCCCAGTTTGGAATCTTCTTTACTTTTAGCTTAGCAGCATTTTTTGGTTTCGATATAAAGGATGCAGCATCCATCGCAATAATTGGAGCAGCAGATGGACCTACATCTATATTTGTGGCCAACTACTTTAATTCAAAATATATAGGGGCTATTATAGTTGCTGCTTATTCTTACATGGCATTAGTTCCAATTATTCAGCCATTTGTAATAAGGTTGATTACTACAAGAGAAGAAAGACTCATAAGGATGGAATATCCAAGGAAATCTGTACCAAAAATTGCAAAAATTTTATTCCCAATTATTGTAACTATAATAGCAGGTTTAATAGCACCTCGTTCCGTTGCATTAGTTGGATTCTTAATGTTTGGTAACCTAATAAGAGAATGTGGAGTTTTGAATTCCTTATCGGAAACAGCTCAAAATGAGCTTGCAAATCTTATTACAATATTATTGGGCATTACTGTATCTACAAAAATGCAAGCTGATTTGTTTATAACAAAGGAAACCCTTTTAATATTATTCCTTGGTTTAATAGCTTTTATATTCGATACAGTAGGTGGAGTGCTATTTGCAAAGATTATAAATCTCTTCAGCAAGAATAAGATCAATCCAATGGTAGGTGCAGCAGGTATTTCAGCCTTTCCAATGTCAGCAAGAGTAATTCATAAAATGGGGCTGAAAGAAGATCCACAGAACTTCCTGTTGATGCATGCTGTCGGAGCTAATGTGGCAGGTCAGATAGCATCAGTAATTGCAGGAGGATTAATTATCAAATTGGTAGGTGCATTATTATAATATGCTGAATGCTTGAAATAATATAGAAGAGGGAGGATTAATATGAATATAGATGTTAATGCATTCCTTAAAACATTACCAGTTGGATTATATGGTATGGGTGGAATATTTATTGTAATGATAACTGTATATTTGGCTGTAAAAGTTATTAGTAAATCATTTACTAAATCTAATTAGATTTCTATATTGTTCTAGAAATATCATTTATAAGAGTAGTTTTGTACAAGTTAAAGATATGAATGTAATATAGCTCCATTCCTTGTCGTATATATTAATTGAAATAATTGGTAGTATTTGATATAATCAAGCAAATTTTTTAGAGTAATTAGCTTGGATGGAGTGATATTATGTTACGTGAAGAAAGGTTTAATTGATGATGGTTCAAACATTACTTGGGTATCTTATCCAATAGAAAGCAATCAACCTTCAGATGAAGAACTATTTGGTGATGTAATGAATGAATAATATTTAGATTATAAAAAATGAGAATAATGCCAGTAAACTTAACTGTAGAAGTATCAAAGTTCAATACATGTTAAGTATTACTGGCATAAAATTTGAGAATAGAAAATTGATAGTACCTTTTACTTATTGTATTTGAAAAGTTATTGACAAACTTATATAATAGTAGTAAATATACATAATATTTTCATAATATCACTTGACAAATAGATACTAAATAATTATATAATATCTGTGTTTGCTTGTTAAATTAAATTAAGTTATCATTTTAAAAAAGTATGTTTAACTGCTTGTAACATTTTTAAAAAATGCCTAAATATTCTCCCACGTTGATAGATATATGATATTATGCTAAAATGTATGAGGAATTCTAATTTAATAAAAAAATCCTAGGAGGAACGTATGACTATTACATTAGGTGAATTTTTACAACAGCTGACTACTAATACTGCATTGCTGGTCATAACAATTCTGACAACTGGTGTAATTTTGGTTAATGGCTGGACAGACGCACCAAATGCCATAGCAACTTGTGTATCTACACGTGCCATAAGTCCAAGAAAAGCAATTATAATGGCAGCAATTTTTAATTTCTTAGGCGTGTTTATAATGACTTTAATCAACTCTACAGTAGCACAAACCATTTATAATATGGTTGATTTCAGAGGAAACACTCATGATTCACTTGTAGCATTATGTGCAGCACTTTTTGCAATAGTATTGTGGTCTACTTTAGCTTGGGTTTTTGGTATACCTACAAGTGAGAGCCATGCTCTTATTGCAGGAATTTCAGGAGCTGCAATAGCTTTGCAGGGTGGATTATCTGGAATAAATGTAAGTGAATGGATTAAGGTAATCTATGGCTTATTTATGTCTACTATACTGGGGTTTAGTATGGGATACATTGTTGTGAGGATTGTTCAGCTTATATTTAGACATAAAGATAGGCGAAATGTAAGGAAATTTTTTACAAATGCACAAATTGTCAGTGCAGCAGCAATGGCATTTATGCATGGAGCACAGGACGGACAAAAGTTTATGGGAGTATTTTTGCTTGGAATTTTTTTAGCAAAAGGGCAAAGCGGTGTTACAAGTTTTACAATTCCTATATGGCTCATGGTATTCTGTTCATTGGTAATGGGATTAGGAACATCCATTGGAGGATTGCGAATCATAAAAACTGTAGGTATGGGAATGGTAAAGTTAGAAACATATCAGGGATTTTCAGCAGACTTAGGTGGTTCTATAAGTCTATTGATAGCCTCTGTATTTGGAATACCTGTCAGCACTACTCATACAAAGACTACAGCCATAATGGGAGTTGGTGCATCTAAAAGGCTTTCTTCCGTGAATTGGAGCGTCGTAGGCGAAATGGTTGCTACGTGGATATTGACGTTTCCAGGCTGTGGTATTGTAGGTTATATAATGGCAAGCATATTTATGAGAATATTTTAGCATAAGAAAGGAGTAGAATATGGCAAGACTAAACAATAGCAGAAATTTTAATTATTTCAAAGCCTTCATAAGTTTATCAGAGTATTCACTTAAAGCTGCAGATATTCTTGTTAAAACTTTAAGAGACTTCAAAAGGGAAACATTAGAGGAAAGAATAAAGGAAATGCATGAAATAGAGCATTCAGCAGATATTGCAAAGCATGAGCTGATAAATAGGCTTGCAAAGGAGTTTTTACCTCCTATAGAAAGAGAGGACATAGTAAACCTTTCTGAAAAGATAGATGATGTAACAGACTTTGTTGAGGATGTTCTTTTAAACATGAATGTATTTAATGTTCAATATGTTCCACCTGAAATAATGGACTTTGCAGAACTGATTTTAAGATGTACACAAAAGATGATTGAAACACTGAAAGAGTTTGAGAATTTCAAGAAATCAAAGGAACTACATGCTAAAATTGTTGAAATTAATAATATTGAAGAGACTGCTGATGACCTTTATATAAAAGGATTAAAAAGGCTTTACAGCAATCCCACTGATCCAATTAAACTTATTATATGGAAGGATGTATTAGATAGTTTGGAAAAGTGCTGTGATGCTTGTGAAGAAGTAGCAAATGATGTGGAAAATATTGTGATGAAGAATTCATAGAACCTTATATAGTATTTTTCATTCATGCTTTATCCCTATGAGTTGGTGCAGATATGTATAACAGCACTGAAATTGGGGTGGTATAATGAAAAAATGCCTGTTATCCATAGATTGGGACTATTTTATTTATACAGGAAACAGGAATTTTGGTTCTTATACTGAAAGCAAAAGAACTATTATAGATCTATGGTACAAGAGGTATATTGTATCAAAGAAAAAAGGGGAAGACATTACCAGGGCCTTTAGCCTATCTAAAGACATTGATAAATTTTGGGACAGGATTAAAAAGACATTTGTTTTTAAAAAGAATGTAAAAGTATATGTATCTGAATCTCATGCATTGTCTTATGATATAGCTGTTGATAATGGGTGTAACGTTGTATGCCTTTTTGATTCCCATGCAGATCTTGGATATGGAGGTCTTCAATCGCTGGATTTTGAGGTTAACTGTGCTAATTGGCTCGGTAAGCTTTTTAAAGAAGGTAAAATAGAAAAGGCTTATATTATATACAGTCCTTTCACTTTGGAAAAGCCTTGTTATTTCGATTCCATGAACAATTTATTTAATATTGAATATCCTAAACTTGAGAAATTAGACAGGAATATGGATATTTCAGTAATCCATATCTGCAGATCAGGTGCCTGGAGTCCTCCATGGTATGATGAAGAGTTTTCTAAATTTATCAATGATTTAGGTATTCCATATAGAATAATGGATTGTCCAGTAAGGAAGTGGGATACAAGCAATATAAGCCTTTCTAATGAGATATATTATATGATGGCATAGAAATCTATGAGACACTATAAGGCTATATTCAAAAAGTCTATTGTTTGTAATATGTATTCATTTTAATAGCCATAATAACCTATAAAAAGTATAAGGTGGTGTCTCATTGAGAGTTAGACTAGGATATGTTGCAATTGCATTAAACCTTCCTAAAGTAACATCTTCTAGCAATGTAACATATACATTTTATAAAAAGTTGACAACAGAAGAGGAAAAACTAAATAAGCTTAAAAAGGTATCCTATTCAAATATATTAGACCTGAAAAGGATACTGGAATACAATGTTGAGAATGATATACATTTCTATAGAATAACATCTGCATTAATACCTCTTGCCACGCATCCAGATGTAAACTGGGACTACAGAAAAATATTTCAAAGGGATTTTAAGATAATTGGAGATTATATAAAAGAAAATAATATGAGGGTAGATACTCATCCAGACCAATTTAATGTTATTAACAGCGTTGACGAGAATGTAGTTGAAAACACGAAAAGAAATCTGTATTTCCATGCAAATCTATTTAAGGATATGGATTATCCACTTGGGAAAATGGTACTTCATGTAGGAAGTGCAGCAGGTGGCAAGGAAGTAGCTCTTAAAAGATTTATTAATAATTTCAAATCCTTTCCTCATGATATAACTTCAAAACTTATTTTAGAAAACGACGACAAAACCTTTACTGCAGAGGAGACCCTTAAACTTTGCCGGGAATTGGGAGTGCCTATGGTGCTAGATGTTCATCATCACAGGTGTAATAATAATGGGCATAGTATAGAGGAAATATTGCCTCATATTATTGATACATGGGAAAATGAATTGCTTCCACCTAAATTTCACTTTTCAAGCCCCAAAGCTGGCCCTAAGGACAGAAAACACGCTGATTTTATAGATGTTAATGACTTTATTGAGTTCATGGAAATATGCAAATTAATAGATAAGGATATAGATATTATGTTAGAAGCTAAAAAGAAGGATTTAGCCTTATTCCACCTTGCAGACTCCCTGAAGGAGTTGAGAAAGGATTGGAAATGGATTGATTCTTCTACATTTGTATTATAAATACATATAAAACTAGATGAGATTATTGCATTTAATGCTATAATATATTTGAAATTAAGAATTTACATAGAAAGGAGTGGTCTTTTATGATAGATAGGAGAATGATACTTGTTTCTAAATACTGGGAGGGTTATACGGCGTAAATTGGTATAAATCCTCCAAATATAATAAAATATTATGTTTTTAGGAGGATTCGATATTGAGTAAAGTAAATATGGAGAATTTAGGACTTAGCCAAAGATTTATTAATGAGGCCACTCTTTATGAAGGGCTTTACATTGGGAGAGTAGTTTCTCAATATAAGAATATGTATAAGGTTATAACAGAGAATGGAGAACTAACAGCAGAGATATCTGGAAAGTATCACTTTAGCGCAAAAACACAATATGATTATCCAACTGTAGGGGATTTTGTAATGCTTGACAGGGATGAGGATTCTTATGGTAATGCAATTATTCACAATATCCTCACAAGAAAAAGCGCTCTTATCAGAAAAGCCGCAGGAAAAACCTATGACGAACAGATTATTGCTTCGAATATAGATACAGTTTTCATCTGCATGTCACTAAACAATGATTTTAATATTCGAAGAATTGAACGCTATTTAGGAGTTGTATGGGACAGTGGTGCAAAACCTGTTATAGTGCTTACTAAATCAGACTTATGCGATAACATTTCTAACAAGCTATTGGAGGTCGAAACTATTGCCTTTATAGGCTCCTCAGGCGTTGGTAAATCAACTCTCATAAATAGGCTTATTGGTACTGATGTTATGGAGACTAAGGAAATAAGAAATGATGATAAAGGTAGACATACAACTACGAGAAGAGAGCTGTTTGTATTGCCTGATGGAGGTATTGTTATTGACACTCCAGGAATGAGAGAGCTTGGGCTTGAAACTGCTGATTTATCAAGAACATTTGCAGATATTGAAGAACTTGCGACAAGATGTAAATTCAGGGATTGTACTCATACTCATGAACCAAAGTGTGCAGTACAGGAGGCCATTATTAATGGTACATTGTCTCAAGATAGGCTTAATAGCTATTTGAAGCTGAAAAAAGAAGTTAAATATGCTGAACTGAATTCTAGACAGATTGAATATAAAAAGCTCGCAGAAATGTTTAAATCAGCAGGTGGAATGAAAAAGGCAAGAAAGTATATAAAAGAGAAAAATAGAGGATAACTTTAAGGGGCAATTCTGTAAAAACGGAATTGTCCCTTGTTTGTATTGAAATAATATAAAATATTACTCTAAGGAAGCTCATGTGGTAGTATGCCGGATGTATGTAGATGATGAAAGGTTTAGAGATTATTATGACATACATTATTTTTTAACAAAATAGTTAGATAATCATAAAATATATTTGATAATAATCTAAATAAATCATATAATGTTATCAATAGAAGGAAAGGAGAATCCAAATGAAATATAATCTGCATGATGAACCAAACTGGTTTTATGAGGTTGCAGTCTGTATTTCAGAGCATTATCTGAAAAGCGAGGATAAGGTTATAGAAAACTTCAGCAAATTTGGAATTACAGAAGAGGAAATGGAAAGGATGTTTCAAAAGTATAGAGCCTATAAGGAAGCTGTACTAAATGAGATACTTCCCATTTACAATGAATATCCAGCACTGGAATGGCTCTTTAAGCCTGTAGAATATAGTGTAGATATGGATAGAACCATAGCCATATCTTTAATATCCTATTGGGGGGATAAGCAAACTGAGGACCTGAATGATGATTTTATCAATAATCTGACTACAAAGTATATATCAAGAACAATATCAGACATTATTAATGATTTTGACGAGAAAGACATAAATATAGAGAGCATAACTGATTTATTGGATACACTTGAAAGCATTAAAATTAACGATGATATATTAAAGATGCATCTAATAAGGCTTTATCATACCAGATATGAAACCATTAGAAGCCTGTGGGATATGGTTCATAGATGTGTACCTGTTTTGAAAAAGCACTTTCATATTATAAAGGATGAAGTGGAATCAGTTTTAGAAGTCCTTTCTGAAGAAGGAAACATAGAAAAGATTCCGGGTTTATCGTTAGGTGTAAAATTTAAGACAAAAAGCTTAAGCTGTGAGCTATATCCATCTATATATGGCTTTAATAGCTTTAAGTTGGAGTTTCAGGGTGAAGAAAACTATTCATATTTAGGGATATACTTTTTAAAGCTGCTGGAGTTAAAAGAAGAGAACAAATTTAATGAAGATGAGCTTCTTTCGGATTTAAAGGTCCTGGGAGATCCAACCAGGCTAAAGATAATTAGGGTTCTTCTAGAGAAGGAAATGTATTTAAAGGAGCTGTCTGAAAGGTTAAACCTGACTCCTGCAACAGTTTCACATCACATAAACACACTGCTAAAATCAGACTTAATATTTATTACAGTAGGTGATGAGGATAATAGAAGAGTATATTATGAGGTAAACAGGAAGAAGCTGGAGAGCATAGGAAACTCCATAAATAGATTGTCAACCATTCGAGGTGAATAGGGGGAATGTTTATGAAGATTAAATTAGGCTATCCCTTGGGAAGTACCATAAGGAAGCTACTTGAAAATGTAAACAGACAGAACAGGAAAATATATGTGTATTTTTTATTGTATACGTTTACAGCAGCCATATATCCCTTTTTTTCAGTTATTCTTCCTAAAGTTTTAATAGATGAACTATCATCAGGTGCAGAAGCACATATTGTAAATATTGTAAAGATAATACTTATATATTTTATGCTTACCTCTATATTTGGATTTCTTAAGACTTTTATAGCTAATTATGCAGACCCCAGGATTACATGGTTAAGAATCGACTATATTAGGGACATGTTCGATAAGATTGTAAGTATAAAGTACAAGTACATGGAAGATGCAGTATTCTTTGAAGAAAATGAAAGAGCCATAGAGGCAACAAACAGTGGTGATACTGGAATAGAAGGAGTATACCATAAGATATTTGAGACTCCAGCCATTCTTTTAACAGCTGTTGTACTGATATTCTTCATTGGAAGGCTTAATGTGTTTATTCTGTTAGGACTTGTATTTAATGTAACAGTTACCATATGGATTAATAGAAGGGTTCACAACTATCAGTACAGTAAGCGTGAAGAAATTTCCCATGCCCAAAGGCGAAAGGATTATTATTATAGAACAACCTATGACTTTGGATATGGTAAGGATATAAGAATCTACAACTTGAAGGACAGAGTGTTAAATAACTACAAAAGGGAAATTGAAGGCTATGTGAACATACATAGGAAGATAAAAAACAAGGAGTATAAATTAGGATTTTTGGGGTTATTTACTCTACTTATAAGCTATGGATTAACTTATGGCATATTGATAAATAAAACTGTAAATGGTATGCCAATATCAGATTTTTCAATGTATTTATCTGCAATATTAAGCTTATCACTGCTTATGAAAACATTAATAGAAAATACTTCTGTTATTATAAATGAAGGCCAATACGTATATGACTTTCTTGTATTTATGGATAAGGACTTTGGGGAAAAGGGAGGAGAAAGGAAGGCTATTAAAGGAGATACCCTTGAAGTTGAGTTTAGAAATGTAAGCTTTAAATACCCAAATACTGATAAGTATATATTTAAGAATTTGAATCTCAAAATCAGCAAAGGAGAAAAGCTTGCAATTGTAGGTGTAAATGGAGCAGGTAAAAGCACTTTGGTAAAGCTTATGACTGGGCTATTTGATGTAACAGATGGGGAAATACTCATTAATGGCATTCCAATTAAGGAATTTAACAAAAGAGAACTCTATTCAATGTTTTCAGTGGTATTTCAGGATGTAAATGTACTTGCTTATACTATAGCTGAAAATATTGCCTGTAGCTCTGAAGACATAGATGAAGAGAAAGTAATGAAAGCTTTAGATCAGGTTGGACTTGGAGAAAAGGTAAGAGGTTTTAAAAACGGCATTAATCAGATGATGCTAAAGGTTATTGATGAAAATGGTACAGAGTTTTCCGGAGGAGAATCCCAAAAGCTTGCAATAGCAAGAGCACTATATAAGGATGCTAATATGGTAATACTTGATGAGCCAACAGCTGCATTAGATGCGCTGGCAGAGGCAGAAATATATGAGAACTTCAATCAGCTTGTTAAAGGGAAAACAGCAGTATTTGTATCACATAGATTAGCTAGTACAAAGTTTTGCGACAATATTGCCTTATTTGATAAGGATGGACTTAAAGAGTACGGAAGCCACGAAGAGCTTATGAAAAAGAAGGGAATTTACTATAACATGTTCACGATTCAAGGTAAGTATTACAATGAAGGAGGGAATACAAATGAAGAACTTAAGGAAGCTTAAGATGTTTTTCCTTCTTTCATGGAGAATATCGCCATCTTATATTATATGCCTTATACTTAATACAGCTATAAGCAGTGGACAGATTTTTGCAAATGTAATCCTTCCAAAGTATCTAATAGATGAACTGGTAGGACAAAAGGATATAGAAAGGCTATTGCTGTTTGGCAGTTTAATTGTACTTTCAAATATTATGTTTGCATTTTTAAATAATACTATGAAGCGCATAATGGACGTTAAAAACATATATATGAATGATATGATGAACAAAGCCATGGCTGAAAAGATAATGAATGTTGAATTTTCATATCTTGAAAATCCTTACTACTTAGACTTAAAGGAAAGGGCAGCCTTTGCAGTTACAAATCAGTCATCTATGAAAAGGCTAATTGAAAGTGTGGCATCAATGTTAAAAAACCTTGTAACAATTACAGGGCTTGTGGCCATTATGTTTACATTAAGCTGGATTTTGGTTGTCCTCTTAGCAGTTTCTATTGTAATTGCACTATTTATATATAAGTATTTTATGGACTATCAGATGAGATTCTTTCAGGAAATAATACCTGTTAACAGAAAGTATGGCTATTATGTCAATCTTGCATTTAACGATAAACTGCAAAAGGATATAAGGCTTTATAATATGAACAAGATGATGACAGACAAGGTATTTTACTATAATTCCGAGATAAATCAATGGCTATGCAAATTTTATGAAAAGCAGGGCAAGTACTTGGGACTTTATGGAATTATTAATGACCTGCAGGGAGCCATATCCTATGGATACGTAGGATTAAGAGTTATAACTGATAAGCTGGGCCCTAAAATTGGATTAGGCTCTTTTACAATGTATGTAAATGCAGCAATTAATTTTACAAAATCAACAACAGAGTTTGGCAATAACATTATAAACATTATACAGGTTTTAGGATATCTGGATCCATTTATGGAGTTTATGTCTCTTCCAGATGAAGGTCAGGTAGGAGGAAATCTGAAATTTGAAGGAAATGTTGAAACAATAGAATTTAAGGATGTATCATTTAAATACCCAGGCAGCGATAAATTTGTGTTAAAGGACATTTCATTTAAGATAAATAAGGGGGAAAAGATATCCATAGTAGGACTTAACGGTGCAGGCAAGACCACTTTAGTTAAGCTTATATGTAGGCTATATCGTCCTGCAGAGGGACAGATTCTCATAAATGGCCATGATATATTTGAATACGGGCATGAAAGCTATATGAAGGAAATAGCTGCAGTATTTCAAGACTTTAAGCTGTTTAACTTTACCATAGAGGAAAACATAACCTGTCAGGAAGTTAATAAGGATGCTGATAGAGCTATGGAGTTAATAGAAGAAGTGGGGTTAAAGGAAAATATTGAAAATCTTCCTAATGGAATAAAGTCATTGTTTGGAAAAGCCTATGATGAAAGTGGGATAGAAATGTCTGGAGGAGAGAGTCAGAAGATTGCTATAGCAAGAGCACTTTACAAGGATGCTTCATTGGTAATACTTGATGAGCCAACAGCTGCATTAGATGCGCTGGCAGAGGCAGAAATATATGAGAACTTCAATACATTAGTAGGAGGAAAGACTGCACTTTATATTTCCCACAGAATGTCCAGCAGCGTTTTCTGCGATAGGATTCTTGTAATAGATGGAGGGAGTATTTCTGATTTTGATACTCATGAGAATTTGATGAAGAAGGAGGATAGCTTATATTATAAGCTGTACAAAGCTCAAGCTGTTAACTATCAATATAATTGATATATACCATCTCATTACCCGCGCGGATTCTTGAAAATAAGAATCCGTATTTTTATTGGTATTTTACTTGGGTATAATATCTGTAAAGGAAATTAATGGTATTGGAGGTGGAATAAGTGAAGGCTATAAATGAAACAGTTAAACATCAGCTTTCACATAGAACAATAAGGGAGTTTACAGATGAAAAGATACCTGAAGATATATTTAATACATTGATGGAGGTTGCAAGGAGAACTGCTACTTCTACTGGAATGCAGGCATCATCAATAATTAGAGTAACAGACCCTGAAATAAAGAAGGAAATAGCAAAGGTTTGTAATCAGGAATACGTAGGAAGAGCACCTGAACTTTTAATATTTATAGTGGATCAGTATAGAAACTGGAATATTGCAAGGGAAAAGGATTGTAATGAGGAAAGCATAAGAGATATGGACAGGTTTTTTTCAGCCTTTACAGATGCATGTATAACTGCTCAAAATGTAGTGAATGCAGCAGAGTCCTTTGGGCTTGGAGCAGTTTATCTAGGCAGCATTTTAAATGACCCTAAGAAAATTTGTGAGATTTTAGAGCTTCCAGAGCTGACCTTTCCAGTTGTAGGACTTGGCATTGGCTACCCAAATCAATCTCCACAATTGAAGCCAAGAATGGATATGAAGTTTAGGGTATTTGAAAATAAATACACTCCTATGACCAATTATTTGGAACAGCTGAAGGATTATGATGCTGAAATGCGTACTTATTATGACTTAAGAGATGCCAACAGAAGGGTAGATAGCTTTACAAATCAGGTAGTTACTAGGCTTAAGAATGTTATTCCAGAAAGGCAGAAAATATTGAATGCAATAAGAGATAAGGGATTTGATTTGAAGGTATATGATAAATAATAAAAATGCCTCTAGTTGTATCTAGAGGCATTATTTTATCATATGTGCCTAAAGTATGAAAAAAGAAATTATAATAAATAACTGTTAATATATAACTGTTTTGCTGATATAATTATATTATTACATATTATAATTAATTAGCTTTAGGGAGGAACAAAATGGAATTTATTGAAATTTTAAAAGCAGTTATACTTGGAATTATCGAAGGTATTACAGAATGGCTGCCTATAAGCAGCACTGGACATATGATAATAGTTGATGAATTTTTACAGCTAAATATGTCTGAAGCCTTTAAGGAGATGTTCTTTGTAGTAATACAGCTTGGAGCAATTATGGCAGTGGTTTTACTCTATTTTAACAAGCTTAATCCCTTTTCACCAAGAAAATCAGTCAGACAGAAGCGTGAAACATGGAGTTTGTGGTTTAAAGTTATATTAGCAACACTTCCTGCAGGAATAGTTGGGGTTTTATATGATGATATGCTTAATGAGCTATTCTACAACTATAAAACAGTTTCATTGATGCTTATTGTATATGGAATACTGTTTATTATAGTTGAAAATAGAAATAGGCATAGATGGCCATCAGTTGATAACTTTTCAGATCTTTCATATATAAAAGCATTAGGAATAGGATTGTTTCAAGTTCTATCACTAATACCTGGAACATCAAGGTCTGGTGCTACAATTGTTGGAGCTATGCTACTTGGTACCTCAAGAAGCGTTGCAGCAGAGTTTACATTTTTTCTAGCAATTCCAGTGATGTTTGGAGCAAGTCTGTTAAAGCTTGTGAAATTTGGGTTGGTGTTTACAGGAGCAGAATTAACTATACTATTAGTTGGAATGGCAGTGTCATTTATAGTGTCCATAATAGCAATTAAGTTTCTTCTAAGGTACATAAAGAGGAATGACTTCAAGGTTTTTGGCTATTATAGGATTGTACTGGGACTCATAGTCTTATTGTACTTCATGGTTATAAGATAATCTTATTTAAAGTGAGGAGGGATACAAGATGATAAAGATAGTTGTCAAAAAGAAGATCAAAGAGGGTAAACTGGATGAAGCTATAAAGCTATATGAAGAAATGGTTTCAGCTTCTCAGAAAGAAGAAGGATGTATTCAGTATAACCTATATCAGGACAACAATGATAGAAGTATACTGTTCATAATTGAAGAATGGGAAAATGAAGAGGTTTTAGAAAAACATAATGCTTCAGAGCATTTCACAAGATTAGTGCCAATGATTGCAGAATTAGTTGAGAAAAGTGAAATGAACAAATGCCATATAGTATTTTAGTAGAAATAGCTTCGATTTAATTCGAAGCTATTTCTAGTATTCTATTCTTAGACATTTTATTACCCAATATATCCTGAAAATACTGTTATGAATATTATTGATGATGCAAAAACAGCAAACCATGTACACCCGCCAAGTATTATAGGTTTGATACCTTTAGTTAATAGGTCTTTAAACTGAATCTTAAAGCCAACGCCAGCTAAGGCAGTAGTGATAAAGAATTTACTAGTTTTGCTGAAGAATGTTGATGCATTGCTGATACCATCAAATATACCCATAGTGTTAAGAATGGCCATTACTATAAAAGCTATAATAAATTTAGGAAAAGACTTAGCAATAGCTTTTCCCATAGAGGTTTTTTCATTATTACTTGAACGGGATTCATTTTTTATAGTAATAACTGTAAATGCAACTACTAGAAGTATCATTTATTGCTGCTCCAGCCAAAAATCCAAATTGATTTGTTGTTAAGTTGAGAATGTCTGCTAAATAAGGGTAACTAAGTGCAGCAAACAGATCAAATAAAAAAATTGCAGCCATAGCATAAGCGATTTCAGATTCCTTTGCCTTAATAATTGAAGCTATTGTTGCAATAGCAGTACCCCCACATATGCTGGTACCACTAGCAACTAAAGTTGAAGTATTGGAGGATAATGAAAGCTTTTTACCTATAAGATAAGCTGCTGCAAAAGCTACACAAATATTAATCAGCAGCATTGGTAAGGCCTTTGCTCCGATACCAAGTACTTTAGTAAAGTTAAGAGTTGCTCCAGTTAATATAATTCCCAGGTTTAAGAACTTCTTACCAGCAAATGTAGTACCTGATTTAAAATCTTTATCTATAGATTTCATAAAGTTTACTATTATCATGCTTATGAGCAATCCTATCATTTATAATTGGAAAAAATGGATGTGGTAAGACTACTCTGTTAAAAACAGCATCGAATTTATTAAAGCCTTTTTCTGGAAATGTTATGTTAAATGAAGAGAGTATTTATAATATGTCTGATAAGGAGCTGGCAAGAAAGATTTCTTTTCTTCCACAAGTTAGAAGTGTTCCTAATATATCTGTCTATAATTTAGTTATGCATGGCAGGTTTCCATATTTAGGCTTTACAAGAATACCTCAAAATGAGGATAAAATTATTGTTGAGAGTGCTATGGAAAAGCTGGGAATAGCAAAACATAGGAATAAGAATGTTAGGGAGCTATCTGGAGAAGAACGTCAAAAAGTATAGTATTATAAGAGAATTGAAGGATATAGGGAAGACAATAGTCATGGTAATCCATGACTTAAACAGTGCTCTGACTTATTCTGATAAGATTTGCTTAATAGATAGGGGGCAAATAGTAATTCATGATACACCTAAAGCTGTTTATAACAGCAGGGAAATAGAGAGAATATTTCATGTTAACTGTGATGAAGTATATACAGATAGGATAGATCAAGTTCAGTATGTTTTCTCCATATAGAAAGGCTGCTATTATAGCAGCCTTCTTAGGTTCACTATCTTTCATATACAAACTCTCCGTCAATCATGGTCTTTTCAACCTTAATATTCTTGATTTCGTTTTTATCGATGGTAAATATATCCTTGTCCAATACTATTAAATCAGCAACATAGCCGGGCTTTAACCTTCCCTTAAAGTTTTCCTTAAACTCATTATAAGCACTGCCGATGGTATAAGCATCTATAGCATCCTGTACATCCATTTTCTCCTCTGGACAGAAACCTCCATGAGGATTTTCATCAATTCTTTGTCTTGTTACAGCACAATAAATATTAGGGAATGGATTGCAGTTTTCAACTGGTGAGTCTGTTCCAAAGCTTACTGGTATACCAGATTTATAAAGGGTATTAAATGCATAGGATGTACTTGACAGTTCTCTTCCAACCCTTGATTCTACTATTCTTGTATCATAGTCCAGAAAAATAGGCTGGAACATAACAGCAATATTTAATTTTGCAATTCTATCCAATTGTTCTCTGCTTGTAATCTGGCAGTGAACAATTCCATGGCGTAGACGGTTGTTGTCATTTTTACCGCTTTTAATGGTTTTTTCATAGGCATTGATTACGCTTTCAACAGCTCCATCTCCAATGGCATGAACTGCTACCTGAATTCCGTGTTCTGTTGCCAGGTCAACTAAATTCTGCAGCTGTTCATCACTTAATGCAGCAACACCTCTAACACCTGGTGCATCTTCATAGTCCTTAAGCATTAACGCAGTTCTAGCACCTAAGGAACCATCCTTAAATAGCTTCAGTGCTCCTCTGGATAGGAACCTTTCGTCATATTGACCGGTTTTAAACTCTGTTTCAAGATAATCTTTGAAGTCATTTATATCCTGAAAATTAAACTGGTGGCTGTATCTTAACTTTGTTTTTCTGTTGTCATATATATTATGTATGATTTCAAACATCTTCCTGTATTCCTTGTTCATAATATCACATGACTGTACAGAAGTAAGCCCAACACTTATGGCATATTCACTGGCCATAAGAATCTCCTTTTCAATATCATCCCTTGACTTTTCAGGTATGGCCTTAAGGATTAGGCGGGTGGCATTTTCATTAAAAATACCATTTGGTTTTCCATCCTCGCCAAGCTCTATTGTTCCACCGTCAACAGCTGTATTTTCATCAATCCCCAATGTCTCTATAGCCTTTGTATTTCCCACAGCAACATGGACACATACCCTTTCCAATACTATAGGTATTTCTGTTGATATCATGTCCAAATCGTGTCTAGTTAAAAGACGTTTTTCACCTGAAGTGAAATTATCCTGATTCCATCCGCTACCAAATAATGCTTTTATTCCTCTGTTTTTTTCTATAAATTTTCTGCCTAACTCTATGATTTCATCTATGGATTTAGCTTGTGTTAGATTTAAGGAGGTCATGGAAGAGCCAACATTTGACAGGTGTAGGTGGCTATCATTTAAACCGGGCAGGACGGTTTTCCCTCCAAGGTCTATTATTTTATCTGCCTCATATTTCAATATATTTTCATTTGTTCCTACTTCTTTGATTATTCCATCCTCAATGAATATGGCTTCTTTAAAGTTGTTCTTTTCTACGTAGACTTTACCGTTTTTCAATATTGTTTTCAATCCATCATCCCCTTTTATATTATAGTGTTTGCTATGCTGTTATACATTCAAAGGCCTATTAATACTATTATAATATAAAATGAAATCAATTTCTCAATTATTGAAATATTATATATATTAAAATTTGGCTTTCTTATCAAAACATAACATTTTATCTTTTATTCAAGGTATGCTTTTTTGATATCCTCTTCATTTAACAGTGTTTTAGAATCTCCTTCCAGTTCAATACTCCCATTTTTGATTATATAAGCCCTGTTTGCAGCATTTAAAGCCATATTTACATTTTGCTCTACTAACAATATGGTTGTTCCTGATTTATTGATGTCTCTGATAATCGAGAAAATTTCTTTCACTACCAGGGGGGCTAAGCCCATAGAAGGTTCATCCAATAGGAGAAGCTTAGGCTTAGACATAAGTGCGCGTCCTATTGCCAACATTTGTTGTTCACCTCCTGATAGTGTTCCTGCTATCTGTTTTTTTCTTTCCTTAAGGCGTGGGAACAGGGAAAATACCTTATCATAGTCATCAGCTATATTTTTGGCGTCATTTCTTATAAAAGCTCCTATTTCAAGATTTTCCATTACAGTCATATTGGCAAATATTCTTCTTCCTTCTGGTACATGTGAAATGCCTAACTTTACAATCTGTGATGCGTTTAGATTGTTTATTTTCTCACCATTTAATAATATCTCACCTTTTTTAGGATTAATGAGCCCTGATATTGTTTTCAAGGTTGTTGTCTTACCAGCCCCATTTGCTCCAATAAGGGTTACAATTTCTCCATCCATGACTTCAATGTTAATACCCTTTAGGACATGAATGTTTCCATAATATACATCAATATTTCTAAGCTCTAGCATATTGTGCCTCCCTTCCCAGATAAGCCTTAATTACCCTTTGGTTTTTGATTATTTCATCTGGAGATCCTTCTGCAATCAGTGTTCCGGAGTCAAATACAAATATTCTCTCACACACCTTCATTACTAAGGACATATCGTGCTCTATTAGTATTATTGTAAGGTTAAATGTATCCCTAATCCATCTTATAAGAGATGTAAGCTCTTTTGTCTCATTAGGGTTCATGCCTGCTGCTGGTTCATCTAATAGTAGAATTTTTGGGTTTGATGCCAATGCCCTTGCAATTTCAAGTCTTCTCTGTTCTCCATAGGATAAGTTTTTTGCAGGAATATTTTTTTTATCCAATAAATTAAATTCCTTTATAAGATTAATGCTTTTGTCATAGTATTCATTCTCGCTCCTATGGTGGGAAGGAAGCTTGAATAGGGAAGAAGCCAATCCATATATAAATTTGCTGTGGTAGCCTAGAAGTACATTTTCTGTTACAGACATGTTTTGAAACAACCTAATATTTTGAAAGGTTCTGGATATACCATAGCCTGCAATTTTATGAGGCTTTAAATCTCTGGAGGTAATCCTTCTGTCCAGATTGTATTCAATTTCTCCTGATGTAGGAGTGTATATTCCAGTAAGCAAATTAAAAAATGTTGTCTTACCTGCACCATTTTGGCCTATTAATCCAACAATTTCACTTTTCTGAACCTCTAGACTTATATTCTTTAGAGCTTCAATACCTCCAAAGGATTTAGACAGGTTATTAACCTTTAGCACTGTCATTGGCATTAACCCCCTTCTTGAATATTTTGAACTCCTGATTTCCCATGAGGCCTGTAGGCCTGAAGAGCATGATTCCGAACAAAATCAAGGCATAAATTATCATTCTCAAATCAGATACGCTTTGGAGTAATAAGGATATAACTGAAAGCACAATGGCACCTATTATAGAACCTGTAATGCTTCCCAAGCCTCCAAATACTACTATTACAAGGATATCAATGGATTTCATGAAATCAAATGAATCAGGCTTTATGAAATAGAAGTAGTTGGCATAAAGGGAACCTGCAATTCCTGCAAAAAAGGCACCTATGGCAAAAGCCAGCACTTTATAATAGGTGGTATTGATTCCCATTGCTTCAGCAGCAATTTCATCTTCCCTTATGGCAATACATGCCCTACCCTGATAGGAATTCAGGAAGTTTTTAATAAGTACTACTGCTAATACTGTCATTCCAAAAGCCCATGTCCAGTTAGTATATTGAGGAATGTCATTAAATCCAATTGCCCCGCCTATATAATCAATATTTAGGGCTATTATTTTTACTATTTCACCAAATCCTAAGGTTGCAATGGCTAAATAGTCTCCCCTTAATCTCAAGGTTGGAATACCTATAATAATTCCAGCTAAAGCTGATATAATTCCTGAAAGAATGATTCCAACAAAAAAAGGCTGACCTAGCTTTGCAGTAATAATTGCTGAAGTATAGGCTCCTATGGACATAAAAGCAGCATGCCCTAATGAGAACTGTCCTGTAAAGCCTGTAATTAAGTTAAGGCCTACAGCTAGTATGATGTTTATACATATAAGAATAATATTTAGCTCTATGTAGGTATCCAGTATTCCTGTACTAAGCAGGATTTGAAATATTATATAAAATAAAATAAGTCCGCTAATACTCAATAAATTTCCTTTATTAAACACTTTCATATTATGCCCTCCTATACTTTTTCCTTAATGGATTTTCCAAGGAGTCCATTGGGCTTTAATAGTAACACAATAATGAGTATCAGAAAAGCAACAGCATCCTTGTAAATTGAACCTCCATTAGCGCTTACTATAGTTTCAATCATACCTAGAGAGAATCCGCCTAATACAGCTCCAGGTATTGTGCCTATTCCTCCAAGGACCGCTGCAACAAAGGCTTTCAATCCAGGCAATGAACCCATTAGGGGGTTAATTGTATTGTAATATATTCCTACAAGGACTCCTGCTGCACCTGCAAGTGCTGAACCTATGGCAAATGTAAAGGATATGACCTTGTCAACATTAATTCCCATAAGTTCTGCGGCTTCGCTGTCAAAAGATGTTGCTCTCATTGCTTTACCCATTTTAGTCTTTTTAACTATGCATTGTAGGGCAATCATTAGAATCAAAGTAATCATAAGTATATATATATTCTTTATATCCATTATGACATTTCCTTTTAAAAAGCTTATACTCTTACTTTTAAGAACCTTAGGAAAGGTTCTGGCTTGTGGACCTGCGAAATACATCATAGTATATTCTAGAAGTAATGAGATACTTATTGCAGTAATAAGTGCAGTTATTCTGGCTGATTTGCGCAGAGGTTTATACGCAATCTTTTCTATTACAACACCCAATAAGCTTGTTACCGCCATTGAGATTATGAGAGAGGGGAAAAATCCTAAATTTAAAAATGTAGTCAAAGCAAAGCCTATATAGGCTCCAATCATGTATATATCACCATGGGCGAAATTGATTAAGTTAATAATTCCATAGACCATAGTATAGCCTAGAGCCATTAGTGCATAAATACTACCAAGAGAAATTCCGTTTATTAGCTGTTGAATCACCTGTTCCATGGTAACCTTCCTTTCTATATGGGTTATTCAGCTAACACTCAGGTATGACCTAAGTGTTAGCTTATGATTATTGTGGGTCTAATTTCTTTAAGAATACTGATTCACCGTTTTCCATCTTTAGAATGGTTACAGATTTTACTGCATTGTGCTTTTCATCAATAGACAATACTCCCGTAACTCCTTCAAATCCAGCTGTTTCCTCTAAGGCTTCCTTTAGCTTTTCAGAATTTACTTCTCCAGCTCTTTCCATAGCATCAGCAAGTAGATAAGCCATATCATAGCCTAAAGCATTAAAGGCATCTGGTTCCTTATTGTATTTAGCTTTAAAGCTTTCCCTGAATTTGACTACATTTTCAGAGTTATCCTGTGATGAATAATGGCTGGAGTAATAAATATTATTTAGAGCATCCCTTCCAGCAATTTCTACAAGCTTTGGTGATTCATAACCATCGCCACCAAGTATAGGCACATTCAACCCTAATTCTCTAGCTTGTCTTATAATCAGGCCTAATTCCTCATAGTATCCAGGTATAAATAGAAACTCTGGATTCAGCCCTTTTAGGTTTGTCAAAACTGCTTTAAAGTCTGTATCTCCAGCTTGGTAGGCTTCTACAGTTAAAATGTTGCCGCCTAATTCCTTGAAAGTATCCTGAAAAGCCTTTGAAAGGCCTTGTGCATAATCGCTTGATGTATCTGCCAATACTGCAGCGTTTTTTAATTGCAAATCATTATAGGCAAACTGCGCCATCATAACTCCCTGGAAGGAGTCATTAAAGCAGGTTTTAAATATATATTCCTTTACATTTCCATTAGTATCAACAGTGACATCATCTGCAGTAGCTGAACCTGAAATCAATGGAATTCTATTCTGCATAGCAGGTGGGATTGCAGCTTTTGTATTGCCAGAGGTTGCTGGACCTAACAGTACAACAACATTTTCTCTTGTAGCTAATCTGGTTGATACATTGGTAGCTTCAGTAGCCTTAGATTGATTGTCAATCTTTATAGGCTTTATTTGCTTTCCTAAAATCCCACCGCTTAAATTTATCTCTTCAAAGGCCAGTTCAATGCCTTCTACAAGCCCCTGACCATAGGTGGCATTATCGCCTGATAGCTCGTAATTTAGTCCAACCCTTATTTCATCCGAATTATTTGCTCCATTTGAGGAACACCCTGTTATAAAGCTTAATACAAACACAAAAACTACTATAAGTGATAATTTTTTATTCATACTAACCCTCCTGATTTTTGTACTTAATAAGATTTATTAGAATATAATACCATCCTCATCGCTATTCATAAGATTCCCTCCCTATGTACAAAGTTGATATAAAAAAGCCTCCATATGTATAAAAAACATATAGAGGCCAATTAAGCGTTACCACTCTATTTTATAATCATCTCACGATAATTAACTCACTAGGTTCCACAGAAAAATATTTTTCCTGATAAACCCTGACCTTATAACGGGGTCTGCCGATATGACTTACTACACAAGTTCAGCCATATAACTCAGAAGTGATGGATCCCTATTGAGTCAATACTGGTTCTCAGCTAACCCAGCTCTCTGTAAAAGACTTGCCAATAGTTCACAGTCTTCATCATAGTTTTTGATTTGTCATAAAATTTTGTTTTTTAATTTAATGTTCATAAATATATCATCTGTGAAATTAATTGTCAACAGAAAAATGAAATATTTTTTAATAAAATTTCAAAAATATATTTTTGTAGCTGTTTCTATAAAAGATTACTGATAAAATGGGAGCTAATAAATGGCTAAAAATAGAGAATAAACGAGAGCAAATCCTTGTAAGAAATAAGCAGGAAAACATTTTCTTTATAAAAAATGCAATATTAAAAATAGAAAATTGCAAAATTCAAAAAAGAAGTTAGACAAGTAATCTTTACTAATTTAACATGATAAAGCATTAGACTAATACTTGTATATATTAATAGGTTGATGATATCTATAATTTATGAAGGAAGTTTGGAAAATGTTTTAATTGTATATTTATCCTTGACCAGGGCATTATATTCTGATATAATTGCAAGTAAATTAGTAATTTAGTAATTTAGTAATTTAGTAAATAACCAAACATAAGGAGGCTATAATTATGAAGATACCAACAACCTTAAAGCATAAACCAGTTATTGTATCAGAAAACTATGAAAATGTAGATGGAAGGTATGCATACAATACTGATGCAAAGGGAATTTCACTTGGCCTGGCACAGTGGAATGATAGGGGAAAGGTAGATATATCAGCAAAGGTATGGAGGCATACAGGTGAAAAATGGTCAAGGCAATCAGAGGAACTGCCTCTTCATAGGGTTTTGGATCTTGCAATTCTTGTTTGCAGGACTGTACAGTATTTTCAGGAAACTGCCTATAGATATAAGAAGCTATATAATGAACAGAATACTGTTATAGATAGGATAGGAATACAGGGAGATGCTATGACAGTATCTTTATGTACTGACAATGAAAAGATTGATGAAGATATTAAACTTTTTCAGCAGGCTTTAAGTGAAGATGGTGAGTTAATTGGTGAACGATTAAGAGTTCTATCAAGAATACTTAAGGAAATGGGGTACTAACATATGGATAGAAAAAAGGAGCTTAAAGAGCAGTATAAGATGATGAAACCTGATATGGGCATATTCATGATTAAATCCAAGTTTAAGAATAAATGCTATATAGAGTCTACAAAAAATCTGAAGGGAACTATAAACAGTACAGAATTCAGACTTAAATTTGGTAGTTATCCTAATAGTGAATTACAGAAGGAATGGAATGAATACGGGAAGGATGGCTTTACCATTGAAATACTAGAAAAGTTAGAATATGATAAGGATGAAGCAAAAACAGACTATAGTGAAGAGCTAGAAATACTTGAAATGGAATGGAAGGAAAAACTATTAAAGCAAGGCATGGAGTTTTATAGTAAATAATTGGATTTAAGAAAAGGGGGAAATATTTTGAATAAAAGAGTCAATCTACTGTATTTCAGTGCAACAGGAACTACTAAAAAGGTGGTAAGTGAAATAGGTTACAGAATTGTTAAAAAAGGTGAATATATGACTTTAAATGAAATAGATTTTACATTGCCGGATAAGAGAGAAGAAGGAATTGCTTTTAATGAGGATGATATAGTTATAGCAGGAGTACCTGTATATGCTGGAAGAGTGCCAAATGTGCTATTGAAATATCTGAATACAATCAAGGGAAATGGAGCCTTGGCAGCTGCAGTAGTTGTCTATGGAAACAGAAACTATGATGATGCTTTAATTGAGCTAAGGGATATACTCAAGTCCAATGGATTTATTGTAGTAGCAGCTGCTGCTTTCATAGGAGAACATGCTTTTTCGTATACGCTGGCTAAAGGCAGGCCTGATGAAAGGGATATGGAGATAGCTAAAATTTTTGCTGATAAGCTATATGAAAAAATAGTTGATAAGGATAAAGTGGAAGCCATAGAAGTAAAAGGAAATATACCTTACAGGAAATACTATATGCCAAAGGATGAGAATGGAAATCCTCAGGATATAAGGAAGGTTAAGCCTAAGACAGCTGATAGCTGCATAGATTGTAAGCTCTGTGTGAAGATATGTCCAATGGGTTCTATTGATTACGATAATGTTTCTATTTTAAATGGTATTTGCATAAAATGTAATGCGTGTGTTAAGAGATGTCCAAAACAGGCAAAGTATTTTGATGACAGCATGTATTTAAGGCACAAAAGGGAGCTGGAAATAGAATTTGAGAGTAGAAGGGAACCGGAGCTGTTCATATAAATACTAAGCATATAACTCTTTGGATTTGAGGTATAAAGGAGTTATGAGTATTGATGATTAATGCCAGAAATAAAGTAATCACTTTATCGTCTATTATTGTCATTCTGCTATATGTTATTTCCATAGGAGTAGGAAAATATAGCTTATCAGCCAAGGATATAATAAAAATCATATCAAATAGTCATGATAATCAAATGGCAGTAAATGTCTTCTTTAATTTACGGCTTCCAAGGAGCATTATGGTCATATTAGGAGGCATAGGGCTTGGTGTTGCAGGAAGTGTATTTCAGACCATATTTAAAAATCCCATTGCTTCTCCTGATATAATAGGAGTTACCTCTGGAGCAAATGTTGGTGCAGCAATAAGTATTGTTTTTTTATCGGGAAGTGTATTAACAGTAGCCTTCGGAGCCTTTTTAGGGGGAATTACTGCCATAGCTTTTGTAATAGGGCTTGTTAAGATTTCCAATACAAGTGATGTACAGACCTATGTATTATCAGGAATAGTAATTAATGCCTTAAGCAATGGAATAATTATGATTCTAAAGTATTTTGCAGATCCTGAAAATGAGTTGGGAGCAATAGAGTTCTGGACAATGGGTAGCTTTGGCAGTGTAACAGGCGAGAAGCTTAGAATGGTATTTCCAGTCTTTTTAATTGGATTATTTGGACTGATATTGATGAGGTGGACAATAAACGTACTTTCACTAAGTGACGAAGAGGGAAAAGCCTTAGGAATATCCGTAGAGAAAAGCAGGATTTTTGTTCTGTTGTTCTCAACACTAATTGTAGCAAGCATAATATCTATAACAGGGCTTATTAGCTTTGCTGCACTTATACCACCACATATTGCAAGGACAATTTTAAGGAGAAATGATTTTAAAACTACAGTATTCAGCGGATTACTTGGAGCAATATTAATGGCTGTTTCAGACATATTAGCAAGGATTCTACTTCCTTCAGAGCTTCCAATAAGTATAATCACATCATTTATTGGAGCTCCATACCTTGCTTTTCTAATGTTTAGAAGAAGTATTAGCAGGGTGAACTAATATGATGGTAAAAAATATATCAGGTGGATATTCAGGAGGATTTACCCTGGAAAATATAAGCTTCAATGTAGAAAAAGGGAAGATGTATGCCCTTCTTGGCCTCAATGGCTCTGGTAAAACCACCATTATTAAGATGATTACAGGACTTTTAAAGGTTAGGTCTGGAAGTGTTTTAGTTGGGGACAAGAACATTCTTACACTAAAAGAGAGGGAGAGGGCAAGGATAATAAGCTACGTACCTCAGCATAGCCACATAGAATATGACATGACAGCTATGGATGTAGTATTAATGGGAGCATCTCCATATTTAAAGTCATTTCAAAGCCCTGGCAAAATACATAAGGAAAGAGCATATAGGATACTTGAACTACTGGGTATGGAACATATAGCCAATGAGAATTATCGAATATTAAGTGGTGGACTAAAGCAGATGGTAATTATTGCCCGTGCAATGCTTCAAAATGGAGAGTATATGATACTGGATGAACCTGATAGTAGCCTGGATTTAGTAAACAGAAGAAGTTTTATGGAGAAGTTGAGGGACATAACTATCAGATTTCAAAAGGGTTCCTTAATTTCCATGCATAATCCGGAATATGCATTAAACTACTGCGACAATATAATACTTGTGAAGGATGGAAAAGTTATGGACATAGATCTAAAAAAAGAAAACATAAGCTCTATAGAGGAAAAGCTATCTGCTGCATATGGTAAGTTGAAGATAATAGAGTACAAGAATAAATACATTCTCTATTATGAGTAATAAGAACATTAACTGTACTACCTATAGCAGTTGAGATTTCATGCAAAATTTAGCTAAAATATTAGAAGGAAATGAAGAAACTTCGTAGAACTATATATATAAATAGTATTGATAAAGGGGGATTAATCCATGACATCAAAATATTTTCCAGAACCTTTTAAAATCAAGATGGTTGAGCCTATTAAGATTCTATCTAGAGAGGAAAGATTGAAGAAGATAGAGGAGGCCAATTATAATCTGTTCTCATTAGATTCTGAAGATGTCTACATCGATTTACTAAGCGACAGTGGTACAGGTGCTATGAGTACAGCTCAATGGGCTGGTATGATGACTGGAGATGAAGCCTATTCTGGCTCAAAAGGCTATAAGAATTTGGTAAATGCAGCACAAAATATATTTGGCTATAAGTACATACAACCTGTACATCAGGGTAGAGCTGCAGAAAAGGTTGTTATGCCAATTTTCTTAAAGCAAGGAAAATATGCCATAGCAAATATGCACTTTGATACTACAAGAGCCCATGTAGAATTGGCTGGAGCAAGAGCTATAGACTGTGTAGTACCTGAAGCACTAGATACTGTAACTTATAGCCCATTTAAAGGTAACATGGATACTAAAAAACTGGTGGAATTAATTGAGAAATATGGAGCTGAAAACATTGGATTGATAATAATGACCATAACAAACAACAGCGCAGGTGGACAACCTGTATCCATGGAGAATATGAGAGAGACTTCAGAAATAGCTAAAAAGTACAATATACCTTTAATGATTGATGCTGCTAGGTTTGCGGAAAACGCTTACTTTATAAAGACAAGAGAAAAAGGATATGAAGACAAATCCATTAGGGAAATAGTACTTGAGATGTTTAGCTATGCTCAATTATTCTGCATGAGCTCTAAGAAGGATGCTATAGTAAATATAGGAGGATTAATAGGTATAAAAGATGATGAAGAATTATATGGAAAAGTAAAAGCCAACACTATACCTTATGAAGGGTTTATATCCTATGGTGGTTTGGCAGGAAGAGACCTAGAGGCTCTTGCTATAGGTTTGGAAGAAGGTGTAGATTTCAATTATCTAAAATATAGAATAGGACAGATGGAATACCTTGCATCCAGATTAGATGAAGCAGGTATTCCTTATCAATATCCTGTAGGCGGTCATGCTGTATTTATAGATGCTAAAAGGCTTCTACCCCATATACCTTATTATGAATTTCCAGGACAGGCATTGGCAATAGAGCTATATAAGGAAGCAGGTATTAGAGGCTGTGATGTCGGCTCCTACATGCTGGGAAATGATCCTGATACTGGAGAGCAGCTTAAAGCTGATTTTGAATTTACTAGGCTGGCTGTTCCAAGAAGAGTATATACCCAAGCTCATTTGGATGTAATTGCTGATGCATTGATAGCCATAAAAGAAAAGGCAGATACTATTAAAGGATATAAGATTACATGGGAACCTAAAATATTGCGCCACTTTACAGCTAAATTAAAACCAATTGAATAATAGGATAGACCATATTTGAATCTATCTAAAAGATGATAGGGAATGCTCACGTTGATATATGAAGTAATTTTAAGTCAATTGACGGAACTAAAAAAGGCATATATATAAAGATAAGGCTCGACTATGGAGAATTTGATTGAAATATCCGGCGAAGTAAAACCAAAAGATTTGCGACTCTTCGCGTAAGCGAATTCGCAAATCGATTTTACGAGCCGTGATATTTCACAAATTCGGAATCGGAGAGCTGTTCTTTATTATATGCCTATAATAAACCCTGAAAGTTAGTTCTTTGCTAATTTGTCTAATCTGTCGTATATTTATTAACCTTTTAGAGATTTTAATTTATTTCAATATGTCCTATTCAAATACTCATATTTCTTATCCAATGGCTCAATGGATTTAATTATTGCTCCTCCAAGGCAAACCTCGCCTTTATATAGCACTGCTACCTGTCCTGGCGTTACTGCCTTTACAGGATGTTCGTATTTAATGTGAATATTGCCATCCTCCAGCATATGAACCTCAACAGGTATATCTAACTGTCTATATCTAAATTTAGCAGTACATTTCATTGGCATTTCAGGAGCCTTGCCTAGTATCCAGCTAGGGGATTCTCCTATGAGGGATACAGAAAATAATGCAGGATGGTTGCTTCCCTGTGCTACATAGAGTATATTCTTTTTAAGGTTTTTACCAGCTACAAACCAGGGTTCACCAGTACCTACGCCACCTATTCCAATTCCCTTTCTTTGCCCTAATGTATAGTGTATAAGGCCACTATGTTTGCCTATTTTGTTTCCATCTACATCAACTATATCTCCTTCCTTTGCCAGAAGATATCTGTCTATAAATTCATCAAAATCCCTTTCACCTATAAAGCATATTCCTGTAGAATCCTTTTTCTTAGCGGTATATAGATTATTTTTTTCTGCAATTTCTCTAACTTCCTTTTTTTCTAAATGTCCTACAGGAAATAGGGTTTTGGATAATGCTTCTTGTCCTATTCTTGATAAAAAGTAGCTTTGATCCTTATTTTTGTCCTTTCCTCTCAACAAATAGAATTTACCATTTTTCTCTTCTACCTGTGCATAATGTCCCATAGCTATATAATCTGCATTAAGCTTTAGGGCATAGTGCAGAAACGCATTAAATTTTATTTCCTGATTGCACATTACATCAGGGTTAGGGGTTCTGCCCTTTTTATATTCATCCAGAAAATAGCTAAATACCTTATCCCAGTATTCCTTTTCGAAATTTACGGTATAGAAAGGAATGCCAAGCTGATTTGCTACTCTTCTTGCATCCTCTGCGTCCTCTGTTGCAGTACATACTCCAAATTCGTCCTTTTCATCCCAGTTCTTCATGAATATTGCAATTACATCATATCCAGATTCCTTCAATAGAAGTGCAGATACGGATGAATCTACTCCTCCACTCATTCCAAGTATTACTCTTTTTGCCATAAAACCATCCTCTTTAAAATAAATTACAACAGATATTATACTATAGTATTCTCCTTTTTTACAGTGGTTATTAAGAGGAAAAAATCAATTTATAGAAGGACTTTTAATTGCTTTGTAGAATATAATTTACTAACAGTGAAAAGTGGTGGTGATATGAGAGCTTTGAAAAAAATTATGAGAATGCTATTGAAATACTTAATAATAGTAATTATTGTATCTGCTATAGGTGCTGTTATAGCATATATGATAAGTTATAAAACAGGAATGGAATTTCAAAATACTCTTGAATATGCAGGAATTATACTAATGTTACTTGGAGCACTGTCTGTATTGGGAAATAGAAAAATATTGTCCAGCTATAGGTATAATATAACGAAATTTGCTGTAGATGTACAAAAGTCAACCAGAAGTGACATTGATATGAAGTTTGATTCCTACAGGTTCACTATAATCACAGGACTTTCAGGGTTGATACTTCTTATAATCAGCTTAGCTATATGGAAGTATTAATATCTTTATTATTTGGAACAAAATTAAGTGTTTGTGAATAAATTTTATATAATGATATTTTAGAGGTGTTGTGGTGGAGACTGTTATAAAAAGCATTGTATTTTTTACTCACAAAGCCTATTAAAGATGAAAAGAGAGCTATACTGCACTTTGCAAATGTGTTTACAAACACTGGATATATTGGATTTCAGGTATTAAATGTAATATATGGTCTAGAATCGGTAGTATATGGCTCTATATTTAATATGAATCAAAACTATATAAGTTGCCTATATTCTGATTTTTAATTAGAATAGTTAAAGTACATAGGATAAATACAGAAGGAAAGGAAGATAAAAGTGGATTGTAGTACTATAGTGAAAATAGGGGAAAGGGTATCCAAAGAATATATAGTAGGGCAAACAGATACTGCAGACTATCTTGGCAACAACGGTGTGACAGTATTATCTACACCTGCAATGATATCTTATATGGAAAAGACAGCTGCAGGGACTGTATTAGAAAGATTGCCAGAGGGATTTAGGCCTGTAGGTACAAGAATTGATATAATGCATATAAATCCAACTCCTATAGGTAGTAGAATAACTGTAAATGCTGTAGTAAAATCCATTAATGGCAGAAAGGTTACATTTGATGTGGAGGCTTTTCACAATGAAATAAAAATAGGATACGGAGAATATGAAATACATGTTATAGATCTAAATAAATTTAAGAATAAGTTATAAGCATCTACCTATGAGATGCTTTTAGTTTTTTGTAAATCTCATT
>ENA-OWPA01000616-OWPA01000616.1-bioreactor-metagenome-genome-assembly--contig:-NODE-616-length-42509-cov-66.936251_pt1 | contig 42509 bp, 64 predicted proteins | sample MGYA00238139_ERZ651803 | MGnify/ENA primary metagenome ERZ651803 (study PRJEB26909, sample SAMN07631231) | bioreactor metagenome | isolation source: Switchgrass digestor | place: USA: Dartmouth... | reverse complement strand
CTACACGACGCTCTTCCGATCTCTTTTTTCACGCAAAAACTCCCCACAAGAAATTTTGAAGGAGGTGAGAAGGTGTGGCAGGTCCAAGACAACCTATAGAGTTATTAAAGGCAAAAGGGGCAAAGCATTTAACCAAGGCAGAAATTAGAGAAAGAGAAGAAACTGAAATAAAGGCAAATTCAGATAAAATTGAAGCACCTTCTTATTTGCCTGAAGAGTTGAAAAATAAATTTTATGAGATAGCAAAGGAATTAAAAGATATTGGCATTATGAGTAATTTAGATTGTGAAGCTTTAGCAAGGTATCTAACTGCTGAATATCAATACCAATTAGTTACTACAAAGTTACTTAAATCTAAAAATATAACAGATAAATATTTTCAAATGGTTCAACTACAAGAAAAATTATTTAAGATGGCTAGAAGTTCGGCAGGAGATCTAGGACTTACTATTTCAAGTAGATGTAAATTAGTGATACCTAAAGTAAAAGAGGAAAAGCCAAACAATAAATTTTCTAAGTTTGTTGGTGGTGCAAGTGGATAAAATAGATAGAGTAACCCAATATGCCATAGATGTAATTGAAGGAAGAGAGATAGCTGGAGAATATGTCAAATTAGCTTGCCAAAGACACTTGAATGATTTAGAAAAATCAAAGCTATCAGTATTCAAATATGAATTTGATGTAGAAAAGGCATTAAGAATAATTGAATATGCTGAAACTTTATATATAGCTGAAGGTGAAGAAAAAATTCAACTTCAGCTATATCCATTTCAGGCTTTTATTTTAGGTTCTCTTAATGGGTGGGTGGAAAAAGGAACGGGATACCGCCGATTCCGTACAAGTTATATTCAGTTAGGTAGACAAAACGGAAAGTCGTTCATAAATGGTATTTTAGGCACATATTATGGAAATTTTGATGGATACAACTATGGCCAGATATACTGTACTGCTACAAAGGCAGACCAAGCTAAAATAGTATTCAATGAAATGGTGAAATTCATTAATTCTGATGATGATCTTAAGGAATTATTTAAGGTCCAAGAATATAAAAGCACTATTATATGTAATATTACTAATTCAACTATAAAAGCATTAGGAAGAGATACTAAATCTATAGACGGTTTTAGACCGTTACTTGGTATAGTTGATGAATACCACGCTCATAAGGACAATCAAATGTACAAGCTTCTAGAGGGTGGTATTAAGAAAATGAAACAAGCGCTTATATCTGTTATAACTACTGCTGGTTTTGACTTAAATTCACCTTGTTATGAGTTATATGAGTATTGTAAAAACTTGCTTAAAGGTGTATTCAGCAATGAAACACAGTTTGTTTATATAGCCCAAATGGATGAGGGAGATGATATATGGGAGCCTACTAATTGGATTAAGGCTAATCCAACTTTAGCTTTTGATAAAGCAGCACTAGAAAATTTAATTCCAGTTGCTAATACCGCTAAAGACATGGGCGGAAGTACGTTAAGAGATTTTCTTACTAAGCAGCTAAATATGTGGATCCAATTAACAGACGACCAATATATTAAGAATTTTGACGCTTGGAAGGCTTGTGGAACTGATTTAACATTAAAAGATTTTAAAGACTATGAATGTTATATAGGTTTGGATTTATCTAGCGGTGGTGATTTAACTAGCTTGGGTATAGTTATTCCTTACTATGAAGATAAGGAAAAGAAATATTTTGTGGATTCACATAGCTTTATCCCAGCCAAAAGATTAGCGGAACATACAAAAACAGATAATGCTCCATATGATATGTGGAAAATGAAAGGTTTATTAACTGTTACAGAAACTCTTGGCGGAATAAAAACTGACTATAAATATATTATTAGTTATCTTAAAGATATTATAGAAAAGCATTCGTTAAGGGTAAAAATGATATGCTATGACCCTCATAATGCAGATGCATTCCTTAGTGATATTGAAGAATTAGGATATGATTCAGTAATGATAGTTCAAAGTGCTAGAAATTTAAATGATCCTACAGTAGATTTTAGATTAGAAGTAGAAGCAGGGAATGTAAGTTACAATAAAGAGAATGGATTATTAACATGGTCTATAGCTAACGCTAAAACCGTTTCTAATAGTTTTGGAGAAATAAAGATAGATAAAGACCTAAGAACTAAACGTATAGACCCTGTAGATGCAATAATAGATGCTTGGAAAATGGCTATGAAAGATGAAGGTACACTTAATATTAATGAAGTCACAGAGGACTATCTCAAAATGATGGGCTGGTAAAGGAGGTGAGAAAATGAATGTATTAAGCAGAATTGCAAGAGGGATAAAGAACGCCATTACTCCACAAAAGTCGGTTGATATGCAAAGCAAGGAATTATTAGAATGGCTTGGTATTGCAGGAACTTCAAAAAAAGTAGAAAGTGAAGTAACCTATTTTACCTGCCTTAAAATGTTATCTGAAACCTTAGCTAAAATGCCTTTAAAATTCTATCAAGAAACAGAAAAAGGCATTGTTAAGGCAAAATCTAATGATGCGCATAATCTTTTGAAAATAAGACCTAATCCAATAATGACACCAACTATATTCTGGTCTACCATAGAGCAGAATAGAAACCACTATGGAAATGCTTATGTATGGATTAGAAAGAAATTCAAGAAACAAAGATATGGTGGAGAGTTAAAAATACAAGACCTTTGGATCATGCCTACAGAAGATGTAACAGTTTTAATAGATGATGAAGGAATTTTTGAGGGAAGAGGGCGAATGTGGTACAAATACCATGATAAATATTCTAAAAGAGATTATATCTTTTCTAGTGAAGATGTAATGCATTTTAAAACTTCTCATAGTTTTGATGGAATATTAGGAGCTCCAGTAAGAGATATTCTTAAAAGCACTCTAGAAGGTGGCCTTGAAAGTCAAGAATTTATGAATAATCTTTACAAAACTGGCCTTACTGCAAAGGCTGTACTTGAATACACCGGGGATTTAGATAAAACTGCAAAAGAAAGACTTGTAAAAGGTTTTGAGGATTTTGCTAATGGTTCTAAGAATGCGGGGAAAATTATTCCGGTTCCACTTGGAATGAAATTAGTTCCTTTAGATTTAAAACTTACAGATAGTCAATTCTTTGAATTAAAGAAGTTTAATGCTCTTCAAATAGCAGGAGCTTTTGGGATAAAACCTAATCAAATAAATGATTATGAGAAAAGCTCTTATGCTAATTCAGAAATGCAACAACTTAGTTTTTATGTAGATACAGAGTTGTTTATATTAAAGCAATATGAAGAGGAGTTAAATTATAAGCTATTAACAGATAGTGAAATAAAAGAAGGTTATTTTTTTAAATTCAATGAAAAAGTGATTTTAAGAACAGATAGTAAATCTCAAATGGAAAGTTTATCAAAAGCTGTTAACAATGGAATTTATACACCTAATGAAGCAAGAAGTTACTTAGATATGCCTTCAAAAGAGGGCGGAGATGTACTTGTAATGAATGGTAACTATATACCAATAAATATGGTTGGGAAGCAATACTCGAAAGGAGGTGACTAGGTGAAAAAATATTGGGAATTTAAAAACAAAACCTCAACTGAAGCAGATTTATATTTGTATATAGAAATAGCTAGTTGGGGGGCAGGATATTCAGCACATTCAGCGCAAAGTTTCAAACAAGAACTGGATAATTTAGGAGAAATAGAAACTTTGAATATTTACATTAATAGTCCTGGCGGTGATGTATTTGAAGGCAACACTATAATGAATATGTTAAAACGTAAAAAATGTACTAAGAATGTGTATATTGATGGTTTAGCAGCAAGTATTGCGAGTGTCATAGCAATGGCTGGGGACAAAATAATAATGCCAAGCAATGCTATGATGATGATCCATAATGCATGGACTTATGCAATAGGAAATTCCAAAGATTTAAGAAAACTTGCAGATGATTTAGATAAAGTTAATGCAAGTATTAGGCAAGCTTACTTAGATAAGGCTGGCGATAAACTAGATGAAGAAACATTGATAAATTTAATGGATAATGAAACTTGGTTAACAGCACAAGAGTGTTTTGATTATGGTTTGTGTGATGTAGTTGGAGAAGATAAGAATATTGCAGCTAAATTTGATTTGAATTTACTAAATCAATATAAGAATATTCCTGTAAATTATGTTTTGAAGCAAGCTGAAGCTAAGAATAATAATCAACAAGTAATAGATAAATTAGAAGAAGAGAAAAGAGCAATTTTAGAGGATTTAGATTTAATCTAAGTCTTTTTTTGTTGAAAATTTTTATAAGAAAGGTGGAATTAATTAATGAACAAAGAGTTAAGAGAATTACTAGACAAAATTAATGCAAAAAAAGCAGAGGTTAAAAATTTAGTTAGTGAAAATAAAATTGATGAAGCAAAAGCTGCTAAAGAAGAACTTATAAACTTACAAGCTAAGTTTGATGTTCTATATGATCTAGAGGAAGAAAAGGAAGAAGAAATGAAAAATAAAATTGAAAATGGAGAAGGGAAAGAAATAAGCGATAAAGTTAATGATCCGATAAAAGAATTTGCAAATGCAGCAAGACAAGGTTTTAAAATACAAAACACTATGTCAACAGGAGTTGATGCAGATGGTGGCTATGTAGTTCCTCAGGACATTCAAACTAAGATTAATGAATATAAGGAAGCTAAAAAATCCTTAAAAGATTTAGTAGATGTAGAAAAGGTTACTACTAACAAAGGTCAAAGAACTTTTAAGAAGAGAGCTCAACAAACTGGATTTACTAAAGTAGGCGAAGGTGGAAAGATAGGAGCTAAAGCTACTCCACAATTTGAAAGACTTAGCTTTGAAATTGAAAAGTACGCAGGTTATTTCCCTGTTACGAATGAACTTTTAAAGGATTCAGACCAATCAATAGTTAATACATTAGTAGAATGGATTGGAGATGAATCAAGAGTTACTGCAAATAAATTAATTTTAGCAGAAATTAATGCTGGATTTGAAGCAGTTGCTCTAAATGGATTAGATGACATTAAGAAAGCTTTAAATGTAACTTTAGGTCAAGCATTTAAACCTACATCCAAAATAGTTACTAATGATGATGGACTTCAATATTTAGATACATTAAAAGATGAGAAGGGGAACTACTTATTACAACCTAGTCCACAAGATCCAATGCAATTAAGATTATGCGCTGGCGCTACTACAATTCCTGTAGAAGTATTCCCTAACACTGACATGCCAACAGTAGACAACAAAATTCCATTCATCATAGGCGATTTTAAGGAAGCTATAAAGTTCTTTGATAGAGAATTAACTACCATCAAGCAATCTGACGTGGCTGTAATAGGAGATTTAAATGCATTTGAAGAAGATTTAACTTTATTCAGAGCAATTGAAAGAGAAGATGTAGTTGTCAAGGATAATATGGCATTAGTTAATGGATATATTGCTACTGAAGAAACTCCCTAATGAAGCCCCAATGATGGTATCTGTGGATAAGGGGCAAGAAATTGATTATAATTCACTAACTGTAGCAGAATTAAAATCAATAGCTGAAGAAAAAGGAATTAAAATAACATCCTCAATGAGAAAGGCTGATATAATACAAGCTATTTTGGAGAGTGAGATATAATTCTCATTCTCTTTTTGCGAGGTGATAGATTGGACTTAGAAGAATTGAAATTATTTCTTAGAATAGACACAGAGGAAGAAGATACTCTAATTCAAGGCCTTCAATTTTCAGCAGAAGAATATTTGCTTAATGCTGGAATAAATAAAGATTACTCGAAAGAACTGTATAAACTTGCTGTAAAAATATTAGTATCTCATTGGTATGAGAATAGAAATGTTGAAACTATAGGAAAAAATATAAGTAAAATAGCTTTTGGATTAGACACTATAATAACTCAACTGAAATACAGCCAAGGTGATGATGTATGAATATAGGTCAATTAAAACATAGAATAGAATTTCAAAGGCTAGAAACAACTTACGATAATGAAGGTTTTCCAATAGAAGATTATGTTACTTTTCAAAAAGCCTGGGCTGATGTTAATGACCTATATGGGAAAGAATACTGGGACAGTAAGCAGATTGTTTCTGAAAATATAACAGTATTTCATACTAGATACCTCAAAAATATAGATACGAATTCCTTTATACTTTTCAGAGGGCAAAGGTATGAAATTATTGAGATAGACAATGTTAAATACCTAAATAAAGAGCTGAAAATTAAAGCTAAATTACAGGTGATTAACAATGGCAATTGAAATTAAAGGCTTTGATGATATTTTTAAAGACCTTGATGATATGAATATTTCAGACCAAAAGAAAAGAGCGTCATTAAAGGAAGGGGCTGAAATAGTAAGACAAGCTGTTATAGATAATTCTCCGGTTAGAACAGGAAAAATGAAAAAGAGATGGAAAAGTACAATAAAAAGATTTGATGGAAATCTAGGCTTTGAAATTCGTGGAGATACAGTTCAAGATATAGAAAATGAATTTGGATCAAGTAAAAATAAAAAACATATAGGATTTTTTAGTAAAGCTGTAGATAGAGTATCTGAAAAAGCAGTAAACACTATAGTTAAGGGGGTACTTAAGTAATGGAAAGCTTAATAAGACAGGTATTATTCGATAAAAGAATTAGCGATTTGGTAAATAATAAAATCTATCTCTTAAAAGCTCCAGATAATACTGAAGCACCTTATATAGAATACGAAATTATAGATGAAAATGGCTCGTTATATGCTGAGAATGAAGAAATTGCAACTACCTATAGGGTACAAGTAGATATATTTACCAAGGGAAGTTATACAGCTATTAGAAAGGCTGTAAAAGAAGTTATGAAAGAAAATGGATTTGCGAAGGAGTTTGGTGGTTCTTTATATGAAGAAGATACCAAGCTCTTTCATTATATTTTGAGATTTAATATAGAAAGTGAGGAATGAAAATGTCAAAGAAAATTACTACAGGTGTAGAGAAAGCATATTATGCTATCTTAACACAAGATGGAGAAAATCCTACTTATGAACAAGCGAAGTATCTGCCTGGATTAAGAGAAATTTCTGTTACAGCTAACGAAGAACAGGCGACAATATATGCTGAAAACAGATTATATGATAGTGAAAATTCTTTAGGGGAAATAGAAGTTACATTGGATTTTGCTTCTATTGATACAAGTGATTATGCTGCGCTTTTTGGAAAAAAACTTGCGCAAAGCGGAGGGATAATTGAAAGTGCTGATGATCAACCACCTTATATAGCTTTAATGGTAGAAAAAACATTAAGCGGTGGAGTTAAAGAATATTTGACTTTATACAAAGGCAAATTAAGTTTACCAGAGGATAAAGCAAAAACTAAAGAAGGAAAAACAGAATATCAAACTGTTTCGCTTTCAGGAATATTTATGCCTTTAGAAAATGGAATATGGAAATATTCAGTAAAAACAACTGATGCTGGTTTTAATCCAGAAACTCACGCGCAAACTTGGGGCAAAACAGTATTTATTCCAGAGGAAAAGACAGAGTAATATAGGGTAGCTATTTAGCTACCTTTTTATTTTAAAAGGAGGAATTTATGCTAGTAAATGAAATTAAAACTTATAAAATCAATATAAATGGTGAAGAAATAGAGCTAAAGCTAGATTTTAATGCACTAATAAAAATGCATAAAGAATACGGAAACGCTTTTTTATTAATTTATAATTATGCTTTTGAAAATGATTTTGAAAAGCTGCCTGCAATTATAAGGTGCATGGCCAATAAAGAAATTTCAGAAGAAGATATTAAAAGTAATATGATGATTAATATAAAAGCTATTGAAACGCTAAGTAATATAACCTTGGATTTGCTTAATCAAGAGCTATCGGATGTATCAGAATTTAAGGTTAAATCAGAAGTAAAAAAAAATCAAAAAGTAGAGAAAAAGAAGTAGAAATAAAAGATTTCAACTTAGATTATTACTACTATATTGCAAGATATCAACTTAATATGTCAGAGGAACAATTCTTAAACTCTACATTAAGACAAATTCTAATTTTAGAAGAATTCCATAGCAATTATTTTAAAAATAATTTAAGAGAAATTGTAGGAGAAACAATTGATTCAATGTTTGGTAATTCAAATGATGAAGAGGAAGAAATATATGTAGAAAGTTTTTCAGACCTTTTTTAAGAAGGAGGTGAAAATTTGAGTGAATCTATAAGAAAAGTCAGTACTATATTCACTATAGATGATAACGAACATAATAAAAAGCTTAAAGAAATTAATTCACAGTACAAGCTTACTCAAAGTGAAATTAAATTAGCAGGTGAAAGACTTAAGGGTTTTGGTAAAAATTCAGATGATTTAAAATATAAGCAAGAAGCATTAGCAAAGCAAACTGAAACTCTTAAAGATAAAATTAATCTATATAGAGATAGCATTGAAAAAGCTAGTACCAGGGCAAATGAAAACAATAAAAAGCTTCAAGAATTGAAAACTACTAAACAAGCTTTACAAACTGAATATAAAAATGCTGTTAAAGCGTATGGAGAAGAATCAGAAGAAGCTAAAAAGCTAAAGGATCAATTAGATAAAGTTAATCAGGAATACGCAGAACAAAAAGCGGTAGTAGAAAAGAATATAAACACTGTAAATAATCATAAAACTAAGCTTAATGAAACTGAAGCTCAACTTGCTAAAGTTAAAGGAGAATTACAGAAAACAACTACAGAATTAGAAAAGCAAAATTCTAAATGGATACAAGCTGGAGAAAGTCTTAAAAAAGCTGGAGATAATATATCTAACTTTGGAGAAAAAGCAAGCAAAGTAGGAAGTACATTAACTAAAACAGTAACATTACCTATTGTAGCAGTAGGAACTGCAGCAGTAAAGTCGGCTATTGACTTTGAAAGTGCATTTGCCGGGGTAAAAAAGACAGTAGATGGAACAGAAGAAGATTTCAAAAAGCTTGAAGAAGGAATTAAACAAATGTCTAAGGAACTCCCTTCAAGTGCAGAAGATATTGCAGCAGTTGCAGAAAGTGCAGGACAATTAGGAATACAGACAGATAATGTTTTAGAGTTTACAAGGACTATAATAGACTTAGGCAATGCAACGAACTTAGTTGGAGAAGAAGGAGCAAGCCAACTCGCTAAGTTTGCTAACATTACTCAAATGTCACAAAAGAATTTTGATAGGCTTGGATCAACTATAGTTGCATTAGGGAATAATATGGCTACAACAGAAGCAGATATTGTTTCTATGGCTATGAGATTAGCAGGGGCTGGTAAGCAAGTAGGAATGACAGAATCGGATATTATGTCTTTTGCAGCAGCTTTAAGTTCTGTAGGGATTGAAGCTGAAGCAGGTGGTTCAGCATTCTCAAAAGTAATGCTTAACATCCAAAGTGAAATACAGACTGGTGGCGAAAAGGTTGCTGCCTTTGCAAAAGTAGCAGGTATGTCAGCAGACGAATTTGCTACAAAATTTCAAAAAGACGCAACTGGAGCTTTAATTGCTTTCATTGAAGGCTTGGGAAGGTTAGATGATAAGGCAGTTGTGCTGGATGAATTAGGATTATCTGAAATAAGAGTAAGGGATGCACTTTTAAGAGCAAGTAGCGCTGGAGATTTATTCGCTAAGTCTATAGAAATAGGAAGTAATGCTTGGAAAGAAAATACCGCCCTTACTAACGAAGCAAATCAAAGATATGCCACTACAGAAAGTCAAATCAAAATACTAAAAAATGAAATAATGGATATGGCTAGAGAAATAGGAGTTCAATTACTTCCTATAGTAAAAGACGGACTTGTGGTGGTAAAGGACTTGATACAAAAGTTCAATGAGCTAAGTCCGGCAACAAAAGAAAATATTATAAAATTTGCTGGATTAGCAGCGGTTGCAGGTCCGGTTGTAGGAACAGTAGGAAAGTTAGCACAAGGTTTTGGAAGTGTTTTGAAAGTAGCTGGAAAGTTTTCAACAGGTTTAGGAGTTGCAGAAGTGGCGACTGCGGGAGTTGGAACTGCAGCAGCAACTGCAGGGGGAACTGCAGGGATAGCAGGATTAGCAACATCTTTAGGTGGAGTTGTAGTTGCAGCAGCACCATATATTGCAGCAGGTGCAGCAATAGCTGGAGCAGGATATGCGATATATAAAGGACTTAATAAAGAAGTTATTCCAGAGGTGGACCTTTTTGCAGATAAAATAGAGTATGCAGCACAGACAATGGATACTAGTGGTACTTATATGGCTAATAGTGCACAAGCTACAGTAACTAAAATAAGCGAAGCAACTAAAACTGCAGTTGGAGCATATGTTGAGTTAGACGATTCAGCGAAGAATGAAATGCAAAGTTTGTATCTTAATTCAACTGTAATTTCAGATCAAATAAAGAATGATATGACAAGTAAATTCAATGAAATGAGTACTCAAATTGTTTCAGGATATGAAAAACAAAAAACTGATAGTATAGCTCAATTACAAGATATGTTTACTACTCAAAGTACTTTAACAGCAGAGGAGCAGGCTAATATTATCAATAAAACAGGAACATTCTACGAAGATAGAAAAACTCAAACACAGGAATATGAAAATAGCATTAATCAGATAATGAATACAGCAAGTCAAGAAAAAAGAGCATTGACTGAAGATGAAACAAAGCAAATAACAGCTCTTCAAAATATGATGAGAGATAATGCTGTTAAAGCTTTGTCAGAAAATGAAGTAGAAGCTCAAATAATACTTCAAAGAATGAAAGATTATGATACAAGAATAACTGCAGAGCAAGCATCAGAACACATAAAACAACTAAATGACAGCAGAGACGAAGCTGTAAGAATAGCTAATGAAGAATATGAGGAAAGATTAGCAACAATTATTAGATTAAGAGATGAAACTGGAGCAATTTCTGCAGAGCAAGCGGATAAAATGATAGAAGATGCGAAAAGACAAAGAGATGGAATAGTTGAAAAAGCAGAAGAAACAAGAAAACAGGCGGTAGATAAAATATTTTACATGAACAAAGATATAAGGGATGATGTCGATTATTCTACAGGTGAGATAGTGGGCTTTTGGCAAAAGATGTTTGGAACCTGGGATAGGTGGAAACCGGAAACCAAGTATATGAAAACTGTAACTTATACAGAAAGAATGAGCGGAAATGTTGTTGGTAATGCTCTAGGTACAAGTTACTTCCAAGGTGGATTAACTGCTATAAACGAAAGAGGATATGAAGTTGTAGAATTGCCTAGAGGAGCTAAAATAAAAAATCATCTTCAATCTGAAAATATGATAAAAGATACTGCAATACAAACTGCTAAGGCTATAGCAGGATTAATAAATAATGATAATTCTAATAATATAGAACTACATGTATATCTAGGAGATAAAGAAATTATAGATAAAACTACTAAACAAGTGGTTAAATCTGTAGGAAGAAGTACTAATAATTATAGAAAAGGTAAAGGAGGATTAGGCTATGTATAAAAGATATTTTATAATTTATAATGAAAAAACAAATTTAGACGTTAATTTATTAGTGGCAACTAGACCTTCTAAGCCTTCTCCAGTAATGCAATATGAAGAAGTTAAAGTACCAGGAGGGAAGACTTTATATAGAGAAAAGGGATATAAAGATATAGATATACATGTATCTTTCAATTTTGTTTCTAAAAGTCCTGAAAGATGGGATAAAGACTTTAGAAATATAAAGAATTGGATATTAAGAAATAAAAATAATAAGTTAAAATTTAGTGATGATCTAGAAGTATATTATAAAGTTAATAAAGTAAGTATAGAAACGCCTGAAAGAGTTATGAAGAAACTAGGGAAATTTACCGCTATATTTACATGCGAACCATACACTTATATAGATGAAAATGAAAGAGAGTTAGGTAAACAATTATATAATAATTACTTACTTTCAAAACCTATATATAGAATTGTAGGAGAAGGGTATTTAACTCTTAATATAAACAATAAAGTTATTAAGGCTAATATAGGACAAGAATTAATAATAGATACAGATAAAGGCCTATGTTATAGAAATGGAATAGTTAATAATGTAGCCTTACAGGGCAGATACGAGGATTTGTTTTTACAAGAAGGAGAAAATACATTTAGTTGGACAAGTGGCTTTAAAATCTATATAACACCTAATTGGAGGTGCTTATAATGATAGAGATATATCTTAAAACTAATACTAATTATGATAAAAATGGAGATATAACATTAGATCCTACTTCATGTACTTATAAAGATAGCGAGAATGAATTAACTTTAGAACACTCTATAGATGATGATGGAAGATGGAAGTATATTGACTTTGAAAATGTAATAGCAGCAGAGGAAACCGGAAAGAAAAAACTTTATAGAATATATAATGTAGTCAGGTCTTTGTATAGTGTAACAGCTTATGCAAGGCCTATATTTTTTGACTTAATAGATAAGGTTCTTCTAGATGTAAGACCTACTAATAAACTAGGGCAAGAAGCGCTAAATATAATTTTAGCTGATACACCATTCACAGGGCATAGCAACTTAACAACTTTAAGTACTGCTTATTATATTAGAAAAAATATTGTAGAAGCACTTTTAGGAGATGATGAAAACTCTTTTATAAACAGATGGGGAGGAGAATTCTATTGTGAGAACTTTGACGTCTATATAAATGATATGATAGGTTCCGACAATGGTGTAAGAGTAGAATTTGGATATAATCTTAATGAAATAGAAGAAGATATAAATATAGAAAATGTAGTTACTAGAATAATTCCAGTTGGGTTTAACGGTATTACACTTGAAGGTAATGCTCCCTGGGTAGATAGTCCATTAATAAATAAATATACTAAGCCTAAAATGAGAGTTATAAACTTTTCAGATGTTAAGGTTAAAGAAAATGCAGATGATGAAGAAGGATTTAACACTATCCAAGAAGCTAGAGAGGAACTTATAAGAAGATGTAATGAGTTGTTTGAAAAAGGAATAGATAAGCCTACTGTAAATTATAAAATTGATATGATTAATTTAGCCAATACTACTGCTTATGAAGATTTTAAAATGCTTGTAGATGTAAACAAAGGAGATACAGTAACTTGCTATATTCCACACTTAGATATAGATGTTAAAGCTAGAGTTATAGATTATGAAAAAGATTTATTAACAGGAGAATATATATCTATAGAATTAGGAAATGCAGTAGATAATTTCTTTAATAAACAAGCTGATATACAAGCTACAGTTAATAAAATAACTAATTCTAATGGGACTGTTAAAGCAGGAGAAATACAGGGAGTTATTAATGCTATTCAAACTCAATTTAAGGCTCTTAGGGATATAGCTCAACCGCAAGAGGTTAGAGCAATATTGTTCGAGGATAGAGTAGAAGATAGTCCAACTTTTGGATGTATGGCTTTAGGTACTATGGGATTTGAAATAGCAAGTAGTTTTAAACCAGGCACTCAAGAATGGGATTTTAGAACATTTGGTACTGGAAAAGGGTTCGTAGCTGATTATATAATAACAGGTGTTTTAAATGCAGCACTAATAAAAACAGGTATATTAAAATCGTTAAACGGTAAAACATGGATTAACATGGAAGATGGAACATTAAATTTGGCTAATAAAATTACTTTTGATGGAACTGATTTTAGTATTACTTTAAATAATGGTAAAACAGTAGAAGAAAATGCAACTGATGAAGCTAAAAATAGCGCAAATGTAAAAATAGGTTTTAATGGTATAGATGATAACGTGGTTATTAGCGAAAGTGGATTTGATATTAATAACGGACATTTCCGATTAAAAAACGGAAATAATGTTGTGCTTATAGATGGGACACATAATATTCACAAAATTGTGGCAGAAGGAACTACACAAATAAATTTTATCGGGGAGGATATAACCGTATCTATTGAGCATGGCTTGGGTTATAAACCAGCTTTTTCTGCATATCAGAACGGTGCAAACGGTACTGACGAATATACTAGTTTACCAGCTATTACATGGAGTGATGGAGTGGCTGCTATTATTAGAGCAAGAGCAGATACAAACAAAATATACTTTGACTTCAAAACAAAGAGTGATTATACAATGCCGAATGTTACTATTTATATTAAATACTTCATTTACAAGGAGGTGGCTTTCTAATGGTAGTGTTTTATGACATAGATACTAAAGAAATAAAAAGAACAGAAGACAACACAATGATTCCGGTTCTCCCGGCTAACATGGAATTAGAAGAAAAGCGAGAATATTATAAGAATCTGAATGAAAATTTTATAAGCCTTCCATACGAAATAGGAGCATCCATATTTGGATATAATCTATGTTTTGATACGAAAGGTAATTTTATAGGCATACAACCAAAGGAGGTATAATATGGCAAGTAAAATAGTAATTAATTTAGATACTTCTAAAGAGAGTTACATGCCAGCTAAATGTAAACAGAATGATGATTTAACTTTAGAAGCAAGTATATTTGAGAATGGATTAGAAAAAGATTTAACTAATTGCGAAATAACTATACAAGCTTTAAAGGCAGATAGCACCTATATCATACAAAATACAGATATAACTAAGTTGAATAATAAAATTATAGCTAATTTAGATAGGGATTTTACAAGAGCACCAGGAAAAACAGAAATAGAAATAGTTCTAGTAGAAAGTGGTAAACAGAACACCACTTTTTCTTTTACGCTTGAAGTAGTTGGAAGTGTAATTAGAGGAGCTGTAGAAAGTTCTAACACTGTAACTATATTAGAGGAATTAGGTAATAAGATAGTTGAAGCAGGTCAAGTTAGAGATGAAACCGAACATTTAATAGCTACAGGGGGAGCAGCAACCAAGGGAGATATTCAAGAAATTAATTCGCAATTGGAACAAAAGACGAACCAAACACAAACTGAAAGTATTCAATCTCAAATAAACGGCTTGGTACTTGCAAGTGGTGGAGATAGCAACCTTGAAGTTGTTCAAGCTAGAGTTGATAATCAAGGTAATTCTTTTCCAACACTTAAAAACAACATAGATAATCTTTCAAATCTATTGTTAAACAATGAATTTAGAATATCATATGGTGATTGGGTTCAAGGTGCAATTCAAAGTGATGGCTATGAAAATACAGATGTTAAATATATAAGAACTAGCAATTTTCACACTTTTAATGAAATAGTAGAAATAACTCCTTCTGATGGATTTAATTATAGAATAGCAAAATATAATTTAGATGGTTCTATAATAAGTATAAGTAGTTTTATAACGACTAAAACTATAATAGGTAATGATAATACAGTTAAGTATAAATTTACTATAGGAAAAGTTGACGGAAGTAATATCGTTGTAGGTGAAAGTGGTTCGCTTATAATGAAAGTAGAGAGAAATATAAAATACAATGAAAATGGAGCAAGTTTTATCAATGTAAGTAAAAATCTAGTTGATAATAAAAATATGAAATTAAATACAGTGATAAATGCAACAACTGGGTTAGAGGAAAGTAACTCAAGGTATGCCTGTACTGATTTTATACCTTATAAATTACATCAAGAATTGTATGTTAGTAGATACAGAAATTATGTTATGTATGACGGAAATAAAAACAAAATACTTGTTAATACAACTGAAACTACAACTAAATCATTAATAAAAATTACTTCATCATCATTAATCGATGTTGCCTATGTAAGATTTAGTGTTTATAAAGAAGACGCAGATACAACGATAGCAAGTTACACAGACTATACTGAACAAGATGAGTATGGATTATGGATAGATAAATTAAGACTAAATAGAAAAAACATCGGTTATGATATGAAAAACTATTTAGATGATTTAATACACAGTATATCAGCAAGTATAAACAATCCGTTATTAAATAAAAAAATACTAAATTTTGGTGATAGTATAAGTGCAGGTGATGGTAATAATGGTGTTGGCGTTGCAGAACTAATAGCAAGTAGAAATAATATGACAGTTTATGATTATGCTGTTGGTGGTGCTACTGTAACTGAAATAACTGTTGGTGGTAATAATATAATTACTAAAATAAATCAAGCTATAACTAATGGGGTAGTATGTGATTACATTATATTCAATGGATTAACTAATGACATTAATGGTGGAGCAGTTCAGCCTTTAGGTGTAATTACAAGCGGTTATTCAGATACTTTAGATAAAACCACATTTTGTGGTGCATTTGAATATATTTGCAAAACCTTAAAAACTCAATGGCTAGGTGCTAAAATACTTTATTTTAGACCACATAATATGAGTAGCCGAAATCTAAACAATCAAAAGATATATGGTGAAAAGGCTAAAGAAATATGCAAAAAATGGGGGATACCTATAGTTGATTTGTTTGAAGAAGGTGGCTTAAATACTAATATACTTGAAATGAAAAACACATATACAAACAATGCAGATGGAACTCACCCTAATGAATTAGGATATTTAACTTATTATGTTCCTCAAATTGAAAATAAGTTAAAAACACTTTAATTCGTCTTTGATTTATATTGCGCACTAAATCTATAAAGAATAAATACGAATGATTACCTTAAAGGGCTTACGGAATGTAGGCTCTTTTCTATTTACAAAGGATGGAGAAATATTGTAAATGAGGAGATGTAAAAATGGATAAAGAAAACATAATTAAAACAATTATTGCAACTGTAGGAACAGGCTTTACTTGGCTCTTTGGAGTTTGGGATACAGCCTTAGGAGTGCTTATAGGATTTATGGTGCTAGATTACTGTACAGGACTTCTTAGAGGATATATCAACAAGGAATTATCCTCAGATATAGGGCTTAGAGGAATAGCAAGAAAGTGTGTTATCTTTGTGGTTCTTATAGTTGCTGTACTGCTAGATAGGTTGCTTAATACAGGTAATTGGGTGTTTAGAACGCTTGTATGTTATTTCTACATAGCAAACGAAGGTATTAGCCTTTTAGAGAATTGCGCAAGTTTGGGGCTTCCGATACCAACTAAATTAAAAGATGCACTTGCACAGCTTAAAGAGGGTGAGAAAAAAGGAATTAAGGAGCAAGAGTAATCTTGCTTCTTTTATTTTTAGAAAGGAGAGGATATTTTGAAAATAGCTGTAAGAGCAGGTCATAACTTCAAAGCAACTGGAGCAGTAGGGCTTATAGATGAAACTACTGAAGATAGGAAAGTAAAAGATGCTGTAATTAAATACTTAAAACAATTAGGGCATGAAGTTTTGGATTGCACACCAGGAGATATGAACGCTAATGAAGATTTATCCTATGGAGTTGCTAAAGCAAATTCTTGGGGAGCAGATTTGTTTATATCTATACATTTTAATAAGGCTTATAACTCTTATAATGGAGCTATAGGAACTGAAACTTGGGTATATAGCAAAACTGATAAGTTCAATGATGAAGTTTATGCTCAAAGAATTGTAAATAATATTTCAGCTTTAGGATTTAAAAATAGAAGTGTAAAAGAAAACAAGGAACTATACGAACTTAAAAATACTAAAATGCCAGCGGTAATTGTAGAAGTATGTTTTGTAGAAGCTACAGAAGATGTTGCATTATATAAGAAGTTGGGACCAGATACAATTGGAAAAGCAATAGCAGAAGCTATAGCTAATAAAAAAATAGAAAAAAAAGAGGTGTATGATATGAAAAAATTAGTTGTTTATTATGGAGATGCAGATTTATTTGGAGCTGTTATGGTAGCTCAAAAAAATAGGTGTCCACTTATGAAATTAAGTGATTATCAAGCAAGTGGATTAAAGGTAGAACAAGTAATACAAATAGGTGGTAAAGCAGAAGATAAGGACAGATTTGCAACGTTTAAGAATGCTGCTAAGTTAGTATAATTTTAAGGCTAGTAGGTAGGAGAAATCTTACTTACTAGCCTTTATTTTTTTACACATAAATTGATAAAAATAGAAAAAATTGAATAAAAAATATTGAACATTTTTGTTTGATATATTATACTATATTTGCAGATAGAAATATGCTGTATACTTGTGTAACTGAATTAACGTTTAAGCGACATGTAATGTCGCCAGTCACAAGGCCGCTAAAAGCGGTTTTTTTTCGTATATGGGGGGATTTTATTATTTTTAAAGGGAAATATATACAAATGTAGAATTATACAATAGAAAGGGGAGAAAATATATGAAAACTTTAGAAGTAGGGAAATTATTTAAAGAGGGTGTTATTAGATATTCAGAGGGGATAAGATTCGATATAACAGATAGTGGATGTAATTTGATGTTATATTTCAATGAACCTGATAGCACGGAGATAGAATGTGTACAACGAGGAGAGGTTAGATATGGATATTATAAAGAAAATAATGTAATAATGCTATTATTTAAATTCGGGACATTACAATGGATAGATGCACCATATTCTATACATTTATCTAAAAATCTAACCGAATTACAAGAAATAAAAGAAGGGTTAGGATTTGCAGTTAATGTATATTTAATTGATGCTAGAACTGGCGTATTAAAAGCTATTAGATTAATTTCTTTTAGTACTAGATTTTCACAAATGTTAAAAAGTGATATAGAAAATCAAAAAGAATTAACTTTTGAGAATTTTGATTTAAATCTAAATAATATATATAGGAAATACACTACAAATCAATTAGTAAAATTGGCTAAAGTTATAGATAAAATAAAATAATAAATATAGGAGATTTTTTTCTCCTATATTAAAAAAAAAAATATTGACAGTACGTTATAAGTACGTTATAATATAATCAAAGATAAGATTTATTAAAAGGAGCGAGGAATTATGGCTTGGTATTATGGAACATTTAGTTGCGGACACGAAGGAAGAGTAAATGTGATAGGACCACAAAAAGATAGACAATGGAAAATAGACAATAAATTTTCAGGTATATGCGAAGAATGCTATAAAAATAAATTACAAAAAGAAAGAGAAGATGCTAACCAAAAAGCATTAGAAAGAGCAAAAGAAATGGAGTTACCTGAATTACAAGGAACAGAAAAACAAGTTGCTTGGGCAAATACACTTAGAGATAAATTTGTAAACGAAATAGAAGAATTAATTAAAGATATAGAAACAGATAAATACACTTATGAAGAATATAAAGAAGATATATTTAAAATCGAAAACAAAAGCAAAGAAGAAACAATTAATATAATAAAAGAGAAAATCTACTCACTAACAGATTATGCCTTAGAAAATGAGGTGGATGCTAAGTTTTGGATAGATACTAGAAATAAATGCATTGATAGTTTTATAGAGATGTTAATTACATTATATAAAGACAATCAAGATAACGAAGAAGAAGTTATCAAACAAGAAATATTGCTAGAAAACACAATTAGACCTGAGGAGGTTAAGCACCAAGGAATAGTTGAATTAGTAGCAAGAGAAGATAAGATAAAGATATATTACGAAAAAAATGATAGCTTTATAAAAATAGTTAAAGGTTTAAGATATAAATGGAACGGAGTTTGGGAAAGAAATATAAATGAACTTACTGGAAGTTACAAGGATAGAGCAGCAGAACTTGCCAATAAATTATTAGCAGAAGGGTTTGCTGTATCTATAGATGATGAAGAGGTAAAAAGAAAAGCTATAAACGGGGATTTCGAAGAAGAATGTGATAGATGGATAATAGTATCACAAGATGGTGAGAAATTGAGAATAAAAGATTATAACAATGAAGATAAAATATACAAAGTTGCAAAAAGATTACCTACTGCTAGATGGAAAGATAGAGGTATAGAAGTAAAAATTGAGCATTATAAAGAAGTACTAGAATTTGTTGAAATGTTTAATTTTAAATTAAGCTCTAAAGCTAAAAAACTTATTGAAAATTACGAAGAGAAATTAAGCAAAATAGAAGTGGTAGAAGTCAAGAAAGTGGGAAAAACTCCTGAAAAAGATGGTTTGCAGGAAATTCTAAATTCTAGTAGAGAAATATTAGATGATCTAAAAGAGGAGGATTAATGAAATTAGTTACTGAAATGTATGAGCATCAAAGGAGAGCTGTTGAAAAGCTCTCCAAAATAAAAATAGGTGCTTTATATATGGAAATGGGAACAGGAAAAACAAGAGCAACTTTAGAACTTATAAAAATAAGATTAGAAAAGAAACGCATAGAACACGTTATATGGTTATGTCCTTGCTCTGTAAAAGAAAATTTAAGAAGAGATATAATTAAACATACTGGCGAAGAAAATACAGAGCTAATTACAATATGTGGCATAGAAACGTTAAGCAGTAGTATAGCGGCAAATTTAAAATTATTAGAATTAGTACAAAATAAAAATTGTTATCTAATAGTTGATGAAAGCAATATGGTTAAAAATCACTTAGCGAAAAGGACTAAAAATATAATAAGGCTAAGTGAATATTGCAAATATAAGCTAATACTAAATGGAACACCTATAACAAGAAATGAAGCAGATTTATATGCTCAATGGTATTTGTTGGATTGGAGAGTTTTGGGGTACAAAAGCTACTGGAGCTTTGCTGCTAATCATTTAGAATTTGACGACTATGGAAGACTTAGAAAGACATTAAATACAGATTATCTAACAGAAAAGATAGCACCATATAGCTATCAAATTAAAAAAGACGAGTGTTTAGATTTGCCTGAAAAAACTTATGAAATACAATATTACAATTTGACTGACGAGCAGGATAAACATTACGAATACGTAGCAAATAAGTTATTCTTTTATGTTGATGAAATAGAACCTCACACAATTTATAGAATGTTTACAGGCTTGCAGAATGTCATAAGCGGATATAAAGTAACAGTAAAAGAAGAAAAGGAAGAATTTTATAATCAATATAATGAAAAAGTTATAAAAAGCAGAATTATAGGTATGGAAAAATCTCGTTTCTTTGAAAGTGAAAAAGAAAATCCGAGAATACAAAAATTGCTTGAGATTATTGATAAAATAGATAGTAAAATACTTATATTCTGCAAATATACAGATGAAATAAATTCTATAGTAGAGATTTTGAATGAAAAATATGGAGAGGATTCAGCTATTCCGTTTAACGGTGAATTGAACATAAAAAATAGAAATAAAAATCTTGATAAATTCAGAAATGGCAGCAGATTTCTTGTAGCCAATAAAAGTTGTGGAGCATACGGTTTAAATCTTCAATTTTGTAATTATATAATTTATTACAGTAATGATTTTGATTTTGGTACAAGAGCTCAAAGTGAAGATAGAGTTCATAGAATAGGCCAAAATAAAAATGTCCATATAATAGATATTTGTGCAGCTTGGACACTAGACGAAAGAATAATCAACTGCTTAAAAAAGAAAGAAAATCTAGTTGATACTTTTAAAAAAGAATTAGAAGAAAAGAAGGATGAAGAATTTTTATATAGTTGGATTAGGAAAAAATATTCTAGAAATAAAAAATTTAATAAAATGGTTAAATATATAGATAAATATGATTTAAGGGAGGAATAAAAAAGTGCCTAAAAAATATCATAATGAAAATGTATATGAGGCATCTATGAAAAAAATAAAATATTTATTTGATGAGTTTGACAATGTATTAATAGCTTTTAGTGGTGGGAAAGATAGTGGAATATGTTTGAATTTATGCTATGAATATGCTAAAGAACATAACTGTTTGAATAAATTATCTATGTATCATTTAGATTATGAGGCTCAATATCAATATACTACAGATTATGTAGAAGATTGCTTTTTAAATGAGTTTGAAGGAATAAGAAAATATTGGTTGTGCTTACCTATTGCAGCTCAATGTGCTGCATCTATGTATCAAGATCATTGGACCCCTTGGGATAAGGATAAAAAAAATATATGGATACGGGAAATGCCACAGAATGAATTTGTTATTAATGAAGACAATGTTCCTTTCGAATTTGTTAAAGATACGTTAGATTATGATTTGCAAGATAAATTTGCAAAATGGTTTTCTAGTACTTATGGAAAAACTGCTGTTGTTATAGGAATAAGAAGTCAAGAAAGTTTAAATAGATATAGAGCTGTAAATAAAAATAATGCAGCAAAAAAATATAAAAATATAAATTGGATTAATAGTTATAAAGACAATAAAACATATAAGGCTTACCCTATATACGATTGGCAAACATCAGATGTTTGGGTAGCAAATGCTAAATTTGGATTTAAATATAATAAAATTTATGATTTATATTATAAAGCTGGATTAAGTATAGAGCAAATGAGGGTTGCAAGTCCTTTTAATGATTGTGCTATAAACTCTTTAAAGTTATACAGAGCTATAGAACCAAATACTTGGGGAAAACTTATAGGGCGAGTAAATGGAGCTAATTTCGCTTCTATATATGGCGGAACTTCGGCTATGGCCTGGAAAAATATAAAGCTTCCTAAAGGGCATACTTGGAAGAGTTATATGGAATTTTTATTATCAACTTTACCAGAAGAAACAAGAAACAGCTATTTAAAGAAATTAGAAACATCAAAAAAATTTTGGAGTGAAAAAGGAGGAGTGCTAGATGACGAAACAATAATGGAATTATCCAAAACTGATTTGAAATATAAAGTAAAAGGCAAGATAAGCAATTATTCATCTAAAAATGTAGTTGCCTTTGATGAATACCCTGATGATGCTGATGTAACTAATTTTAAATCTGTACCTTCATATAAAAGAATGTGTATTTGTATATTAAAAAACGACCACTTATGCAAATATATGGGATTTGCTCCTACAAAAGAAGAGGCTAAAAAAAGAAAGTTAGCTATGGAAAAATATAAAGACATAATAAGGGGGAAATAGAATGAGTAAATTTACAAGTCCTGTTTATAACGTAAAAAAAATACCAATAGAAAAAATACATGCAAATAGATATAATCCTAATAGTGTAGCTAAACCAGAAATGGATTTATTATATCAATCGATAAAAATCGACGGATATACAATGCCTATTGTTTGTGATTATGATTCAGAAACTGATAGTTATGAAATAGTTGATGGTTTTCATAGATATATGACTATGAAAAATCACAAAGATATATTTGAGCGTGAGGGTGGATGTTTACCTGTTGTGGTAACATATAACACAGATATTCACGATAAGATGGCTAGTACAATAAGGCATAACAGAGCACGCGGCACTCATAATATAGAATTAATGTCAAAAATAGTTGCTGAATTAACAGAAAGTGGAATGAGCGATTTATGGATTTCTAAGAATATTGGTATGGATTTAGATGAAATATTAAGATTAAAACAAATAACTGGGTTAGCAGCATTATTTAAAAATGAAGATTTCAGTAAATCTTGGGAATAGGAGAAGTATGAAAACAAAAAATATATCATTTGAGCCTAGAGAAATTAATGTTAGTTACTCAAAATCAGGCAGTGGAAGTATTACAACAAGAATAAATATTCCAATAACTTGGTTGAGAAAATTAGGGGTAGATGAAGAAAGTAGAGAAGTTATTTTAGAATTTGATGAAGACAGAATTATAATAAGAAAAAAATAATGAAAATCTGTTGTAGAACATAACTATAGAATGTTAGTTAAGTGTTATAATTTAACCTGATAAAAATGGTCAACGCAAATATGCTAAATGGTATGGTAAAAAAGCATTTAGATTTTGGGTTGATGAACTAAAAACTAAAGATCAAAAAGAAAATTAATATTATATAAAAAGCACTTAGATTTAATCTAGGTGCTTTTTATATTATAGGCAAATCAATTCTTATAAAACTTTTCTTTTTCATACATCCCATCTAATGAATATTGTGGAATTTCTTATGACAATTCCTACATAATACCACTAGATCATTTAAATCCTCATGTCCTAAATTTTTATATGTATTATGATGAACATTTAAATTTGTTTTGCTTGAACATAGCTGACATTTACGACCAGCTCTATCTAAAGCTTTTTTTCTTATTTCTTTCCAATGATTACTTTCAAGATATTCTCTATATTCTTCTTTCCTTTTTTCTTTGCTATATAAATCTACAAAGTCATTATAGATATGTTCTTCTTTTTCTTTATTTTTTCTTTCTAAATACAACCTATCTTTTTTGTTTTCACCTTTAACAACTAATATTGTAAATAAAATTGATAAAATAACTGCAACAGGAATAAGGATTGTAAAATTCATATAATCACCTTCCTAGTGCAATTATCCCCCTAAATATGGTAAAATATACGCAAGGGGTGGGAGAATGGTCAAAAACAAATTAAAAGAAATTAGAATGAAAGAATATATGATGAACTCAAGCGAGTTTTGTAAAGTGCTAGGAATTAGCATAAGCACTTATAGTAAAATTGAAAGTAATAAGCAGCAAGGGAATATAGAAACAGTATTAAAGATTTCAAAGGCTCTTAATCGGAAGGTAGAAGATATTTGGTACCTTATTGATTAAGGGCCTTTTTTATACTTAAAAATCTTTTTAGAAAAATATTTTCCAAATAGGAAACTTTTGGACATATAGGGCATACAATTAAGTATAAAGACAATCAAGGACACACACTTCCATTTTAAATATGTGCCACATAAGGCAATAATTGTGTAAAGGGGTGCAAAGATGATACTTGGTATTGATTTAGGAAATTGGAACATCAAGACAAGCGAAGGAGATATATTCCCTTCAAGATATACAGTTGTAGAAAACATTCTAGGAGCTACAGGAGATTCTTTAGAGTACGAAGGAATTAAGTACTATATAAAGGAAGGAAAACTTGAAAATAACTACGATAAGGCAAATAAAGAAACTAATATGATTTTATTTCTTTATGCACTAGCAATACAAAAAACAAACTATTTTAAAGCAGTAGTAGGATTACCAGTGCTAGCTTACAAAAATAATAAAGATACTTTTAGGGAGAAGTTACTAGAAAACAAGGTATATAACCTAAAGCTAAATGGAATAGAGAAAACAATAGTTATAGAAGATATAATAGTTTTTCCAGAAGGAGCTGGAGCATACTTCAATATACAAAATAGAGCAAAGAATGCAATTGTAATTGACATAGGCGGAGGAACTACTAATATAGTTTCATTTAAAAATGGGAAATTAGATAAATACACTACAATAGCTAAGGGAATGATAGAACTTTATAACAGAATAAGGGAATGTTTAAATTCTGAATACACCTTAAAACTGGAATTAGAGGATATAGAAAACCTTATGAAAGAAGGACTTAAAGTAGATGGGAAAGAAGTTAACTGGAGCTTTGTAAAGCCTATTATCAATGATTTAGTGAATGAGTTAATGAATGAATTGAGAAACTTTGAAATTAGGACAAGTACAGTTTATCTAACTGGTGGAGGATCTAAACTATTAAGAGCAGCATTACGAAATAAAGTGCCAGGATTGGTATTAGTAGAGGATTATTTGTTTTCAAATGCAAAGGGATTTAAAAATGTGGGGGTAGCTAAATGGAAAGAAAGAGAATAGTTATTAATTTTAAGAATACACCAGAAGACATAGAACTTTACAACGAGTTAAAAAAGCATAGCAGCATGAGTGGTTATATAAAAGATGTTTTAAGAGGACTTGCAGATAACAAAGCAGTAGAGGAAAAGAAAGAATTTAAGAAAGTTAAAGATGATATTTGCGAGGATATAGAAGATATTTTAAATTTGTAGGAGGTATTATTATGTATGTAGAAAGAATAAAACTTCAAAGAGAAAAAGATGCAGATTGGGAAGTTGGTTATTATATTGGACTATTTTACAATGCGGAGGAATCTACGTTTCTTGATAAGAATTACAAACCTATTACTGGAGATATATGGGACTATAGGAGTGACTTAGAAAATAGAATTATATTTGCAGTGAATGAGAAAGAAGAATGAAGGAGTTGTATAAATGAATGATAGTTTAGAAATTTATTATATTCATAATTCAACTAAGGTAGTTTTTTCACTATCAGAATTAAAGGGAATTTCTAATTATAAAAAGATTGTTATACAAGAGCCTTACTATGATGCAACGCTAGGATTAAGTCTTGAACATGAGTATATCTATACAAAAGTTGATATACTAACAGGAAAAGATTGGACCATTATACCACTTATGAAAGATAATTTAACTGAAGAAGAAAAGATAAAACTTAAAGAAAATCTAGATAGCATTAAATTTTATGAAATGCTTAAGAGTTTTGAAAGAAAAGGGCAAGAAAGAGAAAGAAGTCTTGGAGGAGTGTAATGGAATATTTAGTATTAGCTAATAAATTTCTATATTTAGCTTTAGCAGGACTAGGAATAAGCAGTATTGCAACAGTAATACAAAAGAACAGTCTAAAGCCAGAAAAATTAGCAAATAACGATATAAAAGGATATAAGGAGTTAAGAAAAATTTTAGGAACAGATGGCTTAAAAATATCAAAAAATATTAAATTGAAATTAGAAAATGATTTTGAAGGTATATGTTTATTAGGTCCGACAGGAGAGGGGAAAACTACATCATTATTCCTAAATAACTTATTAGATAATTCTATTCCTGGTAGCTTAATTGTTACAGATCCTAAAGGGGAATTATTTGAATTAACATCAAATTATCAAAAGAATGTATGTGGAAGGAAAGTGTATAAAATAGACTTTTCAAATGTAGATTATTCAGAAAGATATAATCTGTTAGAAAATTGTAAAACCACAGAAGAAGTATTGCAATTAGCGAATATGCTACTGATGAACGGATCGTTAAGTGTAGAATTAGCAAGTGGGAAAAAAGCAGGTGGAGTAGAATGGATACAAATGTCTGAACCTTTGTTATCTGCAGCACTACTATATGTAAAAGAACTAAAAAAGCCTTACAATACAATAGAGTTTGCGCTTCAATTACTTTTGAGTCTTAATAATAAGCAATTGAAATGTGTATTTGAAGCAAGTAAAAATCTAGATGTTATAACTCAATTTAATATATTTCAACAAGTAGGGGGAGCCGATAGAACAGAAGGAAGTATAAAAATAACTCTAGCTAGTAATATGAAGCTTTTTACTGATAGGACAATAAACAAACTATCATCAGAAACTACCTTCGATATTAATAGATTTAGAAAAGAACCTTCTATATTATATATAATTTATCCAGAAAGAAAGAGCAGTTATCTAGCTCCATTTATCGCTCCATTATTCAGCCAAATAATAGATAAGCTACTAGATAACTACTCTAAAGAAAGCTTACCAGTGCACCTGATGTTTGACGAGTTTGGCAACATTGGTATGCTTAATAACATGAGTATTAATGCAGCTACAGTTAGAAGTAGAAAAATAAGCTTAGTAGTTTGCTTACAATCCATAACACAATTATACCAAATTTACGGCCGTGATAATGCAAAATCAATACTAAACAATCTAAAAGCAAAGATATTGCTACCTAGTATGAGTGACATTGAAACAATTAATTACATTTCCAATTTATGCGGGAATATAGAAATAAATACAAAAACAATGTCTGAAAGCAAAGGAACTCAAAGTTACTCTTATTCAAAAGCTAAACGTAAAATGTTTGAAGAAGGAGAATTAAGAACATTAGAGGATAGAACAGCTCTAATAATTAATAGCAATAAAATGCCTGTAAAGGATGAACTAGAATTATATTTTGAAACTAAACTAATAAATAATGTTAGGGAACCTATAGAATATCCGAAATTTGCCCCTTTGAATTTTGATATTAGAGGGGAATTAAAAAAAATCAAAAGCATTACTAATCAAAAGGAAGAGGAAATAAATGATAATAGAGCCTACGCCATCACTCGAAGAATTTTCGAAAAGTAATGTCAATGAAGATGAAAATATATATAAGAAAGCTAATCGTAGATATAGTGCAGGAAAATCATATTTTACAGTTTTTAGGGTAGGAGATAAATTTAAACACAATCCATATGAAACCAACTTAAATATACAAAACCTAAGAAGGTTTCAATTTCATTCAAATAGAGAAGGGAATACACCTAATGCAGATCCTAACAAAAAACATTTAAACCAGGTGCTTATAGGAAGTGAAAATGTAACGGAAGATGTTTATGCATATCTAGAAGGAGTAAAAATTCATAAAAATTCTGTAATAGCCAGAGAAATCATTTTGAGTGCTGGCAATGGGTTTTGGGACAATTTAAGTGATTATGATAGAGAAAAATGGATAAATGCTAATTATAAATTCTTAAAAGATAACTTTGGAGATAATTGTGTATATGCGGTGCTTCACATGGATGAAACAACGCCACATATACACGCTCTAATAGTACCGGTATTTTTTAATAAGAAGAATATTCCTGTATTGAATAATTCATTCTATTTTGGGAGCAAAGAAAAATTAAGTAATTGGCAGGATATTTATACTGAAGCTATGACAAGAGAATTTGGGAATTATTTTAAGAGAGGTATCAAAGGAAGCAAAGCTAAGCATATAGACTTAAAAACTTTCTATGCATTAATTAATGAAGATTTAAACACCTATGACAGCAAGGTTATATTAGCCAATGCTAAAGAGAACTATCTAAATAAAAAGAAAGTAGAAGCACTACAGGAGACACTACAACAAACCTTAGAAGAAAAGAAAGAGATTTCTAGAATTATTGAAGATATTATTAAAAAGAATAAAGAACTTAAAGAAGAAAATAAGATATATGAATATACTATAAAGACATTGACTGAAAAATACGATATACCGCAAAACCAAGTTTATAAAATAATAGCTAATAGAGATAAATATAAAGACCTTTCTAAGAATAAAGAAAGAGAAAGATAAGAAGGAGAGTTATTCTCCTTCTATTTTGCTATATATCTATTTTGCTATATATAATGTAGTTATTTTTATAATCATAACTGAATAAAGCAAAAAAAGATAAGAATAAATAAAAATATGTAAAAGAACAGTAGGACAAGCTCGTACTTACTACGGTTTTTTGGCATTATGTAGACAAGCGTATTTAAAACCTGTTAATTATATTACATATTTAATTAACATATATTTTTTGCATAATAATTAAAAATTTTCACAAAATAATTTAGAGGTGGTATAATTGGGTATAATATATCTCGATGAATATAAAAAAAGAAAAGAAATGAAAAATAAAGAATTAACAAATATAATAACAGATAGTTTTATAAATAGAATGTTTTTTAGTGATCTAATTGAAGTATTAGAAAAAAATAAGAAGGAATAAATTATTCCTTCTTATTTTTTATATCATATTTTTCTGCTATTTTTATAACTTCCATTATAAATTTTTTATTATCATTTTTTATAAGATTTAAATTATACATTTCTTTAGTTCGTCCAGCTAAATAATCTAAGCTGCAATTATACAAATCAGCAAGTTTAATTAACGTTGATAAGGTTGGTTCTATGGTTCCATTTTCATAAGCACTTATAGTTTGCCTTGTTAGGCCTAATAAATCTCCTAATTCGGTTTGAGTATATCCTTTATCTTCTCTTAACTCGCGCAATATATCACCTACCATGGTAAGCACCCCCAAGACCATTATAAAATAGCCTTGGTAATTTTTATCAGATGTTAAATATTAATTGCGTCTATTTAATAAAAGGATATTTTAAATTGACAAAAGGGCAAATAAAATTGTCGTTGTAGAACGACATAAATACTTTTATTGGGCATAGATCCAATTCAATTGATATTTTTTTTATTAACTCTATTGTAATGTTATTTTCGTATACGCGTGAATTTTCAAGCTTTGAAAGATATGATGCTGAAATGCCAAGTCTTTCTGCTAACTCATACTGTTTCAACCCTTTTAACTTTCTTGCAGTTTTCAACAATTTTACCACCTCATTGTATACAAAAATATAATAATATAAAATCATTAATGCGAATAGCGGTAAATTATTCCATTAAATAAAAAATCGTCGAAAGGTTTCTTGGCAGGAAATTTATTTAAGCGTTCCCGATGTTATAATATAAATAAAGAAATGGAAAGTTATTTACAATAGAACATACGTTTGGTATAATGTACGTATAATTTTGGAAAAGAAGGGGATAGAGTGCTTATATATGTTGAAAGTAAAAATGGGGTTAAAAAAATAAAAATAAAAATTGATAAAAAAAGAAGTAAATGAGAATTTACTTCTTTTTTAATTTATTAATTTCATTATCAATTATGTTTTCTATATACTTATTTCTGTTCCTAGATAAATAATCAGTTATACAACCTGCATAGAGTTTCAATATTTTATCAAGTTCTTTTAATTTTTTTAAACCATAATATAATTGTAAAAATATTATTTTATCTTTATAGTTTGTTAAATTAATGGAAAAATAATTCAAATATTTGTATGAGGCAATATTAAAATGTCTACAATATATATAATAGTAATAATATGGTTTAGCTATTTCTCCTTTTTCAAGTGAATTTAATGTCACATTGGAAATGCCTAAGGCTGTTGCTAATTCTTTTTTTGATAAATGATTTTTTAATCTAAGTTCTTTAATTTTTTTACCATAATAAATATATAAATTTTTACCTATATATAATGTAGGATTTTTTTTTGTATTAGTCAAACTTAATCTTTGTACGCTTGAGGGTTTAAATAGTAAGTTTGACATATTCCATAATATGTTTACACTAGGAATTCTCTCACCTTCGTGTATAATTTCTTCTATCTTTATTTCTTTTACAAGCATTCTTATTGCTGTCATTTTATCTTCGTCATTTAAGTTTTCTAAGTTGTTTTTGTAATATTCAATTTTATTTTTATAAGAGTTTATGATATTTTCCTTGTTGTTTTGTATTTCAATTTTTTTATTAGTAGCATTTATTAATTTTTTATATTTTTCAGCTTCTATTTTAATATCTTTTAATTGATCTTCTAATTCATTTTCGCTAATTATTTCTTTTCGGAATAATTTCAATAGATTGTGTTTTTCTTTTTCTAAATCTGATAATCTATTTTCTAAATTATTTAATTCGTTTTTAAATTTTTCAATATCAATTGTATTAGTTTTTATAATATAGTTATCAAAGTTATACATTATATTTTTACAAGTTTCCCAAATATAATTTTCAATTTCGTCAGCATTAACGTTTAAATTATTGCATTTAATTCCGTATAATTTTTTTGCATAAGGTTTTTTTCCACTACAAGAATAAACAGGGCTTTTATTCTTATAATATATTCCGTAATAAGTCCTACCGCATTGAGAGCATTTAATTAATGTTCTTAGTAAAAAAACTCTATTAGGACTATTTCTTTGAGAAAATTTAATATTTTCTTTTCTTATTTGTGCAGCCTTTTCAAATACTTCTTTACTTATAATAGCAGGCACTTCTCTTATTATTGTTTCTTTTCTTTTAGTAGATCTCTTTCCATATTCATGTATTCCCATATAAGTGGTACTAGATAGAATTCTTTGAATAGTTGATGTAGACCATAAGCTTTTCTTTTCAGTTGCATTTCTTTTTCCAGTCCCCCTGGCTGCATAATTACAATCTATTCCTGTGCTATTAAGAAAAACTGCAATATCTAAACTACTTAATCTTTCATTTATATATAAATCAAATATTTTTTTTACTATTTTTGCTTCTTCTTCGTTTATTTCTAGATATTTTTCTTTATTTACAAAGTATCCATATGGAACAATTCCGCCAAGCCATTTACCTTGTTTTGCTGCCCTAGTAGCTCCAATGAACATTCTTTCAAGAATATTATTTCTTTCGAGTTCAGCCATATTAAGATAAGTTATGAACTGAAATCTGCCAGTAGGGGTATTTAAATCAAATGGTTCTGTAATAGATATTATTTCTATATTATGTTGCCTTAGGAGCTCAACAGTGCTTAAGCCAGTTAAAGTGTCCCGACCAAATCTGTCAATTCTATAGACTAATATTGCTTCGAATAATCCTTTCTTAGCATCTTCAAGCAATTTTTTACCAGCAGGCCTTTCAGAAAAAGGAATTGTTCCTGAAATACCATCATCTAAATAATCATTAACTTTTTCTATATCATCTTTGAATTCAATATATGTATTTAATGTTTCAATTTGATTTTCAATTGTATCTCTATCTTTTTGATCTTCACTAGATACCCTGCAATAAATAGCAACTTTCTTCACGATTTATCACTTCTTTCTATTTTCTCTTATTGTATTTATCGCTAATTGCATAGCAAAAAGAAATTGGTCTTTTTCTTCTTTAGTCATTATCTTATCATCAATAGAAATTTCATCATCAGTAAGAATTATTCTAATGGTAGTTTCTAAGTCAGTTACTTCATATGTGCCTTCATCAGTACTAAATAAGTCATTAACATCAACATTTAGAGCTTCTGAAATTTTTTGTATTGTTTCACTTCTAAGACTACTTCTTTTACCATTTTCAATTTGACTGATAGTAGAACTACCAACACCTGCAATATCACTTAATTCTTTAATAGATAAATTTTTATTTACTCTATATTTTTTTATGTTTTTGCCTAAAATACTTACCATATACCATAAACCTCTTTCTAAATTAATATTAATTCTGAATTGATTATAACAATTTCGAAAACGAAAGTAAATAGGATAAAGTATTATTTTTAAAAGCACAAAAACATTAGAAAAGTTCCGAAAACGAAAGATAATTATTTATAAATGTTCACAAAACGGAAATATAAAGAAATTTCAAGATTGTCCAAGTTCACAAAACGAAATATAATGAAGCTAGAAATTCACAAAACGAAAGAGAGGTGAAATAATGAGTTTAAAAAATTATCTAAAGAAAAATAACATAAGTAACTATATGTTGAGTAAAAAATCTGATGTTGCAGAATCAACGATAAGTCAATTTGTAAATAACAAAAGAGGAATTACATTGGAAACTGCTTGTAAATTAGCGGATGCTCTAGGGATTACCCTAGATAAATTTAGAGAACTAACAAGAGGTGAAGGAAGAATTGAATAAAATAGAAGTTTTAATTGTTAATGGTAAAAGAAAAATATTAATAACAAATAGATTTACAGAAACTAAAGAAGATGTAAGAGAAAAAGTAGCGGATCTTATTCTGAAAAACTATACAAAAGAGATTGAGATAAAATAAATAATTTAAAAGGAGGACAAGCTATGAATGGTATAATCAACATTCAAAAACAAGATGGACAACTTGTAGTAAGTAGTAGACAAATAGCAGAACATTTTGAAAAGGAGCATTTTCATGTATTAAGAGACATTGAAAATTTAATAGGGGGTATATCCAAAAATGGTGATACCTATAATCACTTATTTATAGCCGCTCAATATCAAAATAAGCAAAATAAACAATGGTATAAGGAGTATTTATTAACTAGAGATGGATTTAGTTTATTAGTAATGGGGTTTACAGGAGCAAAAGCACTTCAATGGAAGTTAAGGTATATAGAAGCTTTCAATAAAATGGAACAGGTTCTTAAGGAGCAACCTAAGCAATTAACTCCTATGGAGCAATTAAGATTTCAATACCAGGTAATAGAAGAACATGAAGAAAAAATATCAAAAATAGAAAAAACATTAGAGAGATTAGAAGTTAATCCAAGTCAAAGAAAAGCAATTCAAAATGCTAGACATAAAAGAGTATCAGAAATTTTAGGTGGTAAAAATTCAGTAGCATATAAAGACAAAAGTTTTAGAGCAAAGGTTTATGCTGAACTAGGGCGAGCATTTAATAACTATTTTGATGTTCCTTCATATGACTGCACACCAAAGAACAGATTTTCAGAAGCTTTAGAACTTATAGAAGCTTATAACTTGAGTGCAGAGCTAAATATGGAACTTAAGAAAATAAATAATCAAATTGATGTATGACAATGATTTATGACTTGTTAAATCCGATTAAAGTTACAGATTTAGAATACAACGAATAAAGGGGGAAATGTAAATGTTATTTAGATACTTAACAGAACTTAAGAATAGTCTAGGAAGGAATGAGTTCAAACAATTTCTAGAAGTAATAGGCAGAGATATTAAAATTAATAGACTTGCTTATGGAAAGAGGACAAGTCAAGAAGAATTTATAGAAATATGTGAAAACTACAAAAGAGCTTTGATGAGGTGTTAATAATGCTAAGAAGGTGCAAAGAATTAAATGACAAACATATAAAATTTCTAAAAAGAGAGGGATTAGATCCTAAAGAATTTTTACACTTAGAAACTAGATATGACTATTATAAGTTTTATCACATTAGAACAGGAAAAGAATTGACTTTAAGGAGATAAGCATGAACTTAACATTATTAAAAAACAGTAACGCTATTAAATATGAAAGGAGAGAAAGAAAGTGGGAAAACTTATGCAAGAAATTCTTAAGAGGGCTGCTTATAAAAAGAGATTAGCAGAACTAGAAAAACAAATATATTTGGACCAGGCTAAAGAAGTGGACTTGTTAATGAGAGAAGGGCTTACTTATGAAACTGCATTAAGAAAAGTTAAATCAATGTATGAAAAAACTCGTTCCCTAACCGACCAAAGTATAGGGAACGAAGATACAAAAACAACCAATACAATTATATCAGAAACAGAGGACCTAGACAACGGGGAAGTTTATGACATTGATACAGGAAAAACTATAAGGGAGTTGTAGGAGGGGTATTATGGAAGAATTAAATTACTTTTTAGAAAAAATAAACAATTTGATCAAGACTGAAAAGATATATGATGTTGAAAATCCCGATTACTATATTAGTGAAGTTGAATATGATCCTAGGGAAGATAAAATATTTGTAAAGTTTGAGGAGGACAAGGATGAAAGATAAACTACAATGGCTCAAAGAAAGGCAATGCGGAATAGGTGGAAGTGATGTAGGAGCTATTTTAGGAGTTAATAAATATAAAACACCATTCGAGGTTTACTTAGAAAAGACAGAACCTATAACAGAAGTTTCAGAGCAGAATGAAGCAGCTTATTGGGGAGACCAATTTGAAGAAATTGTTGCTAAGGAATTTGAAAAGAGAACAGGTAAAAAGGTAAGGCGAGACAGAAGACATTTTAAACATAAACATTATCCTTTTATGGTAGCTAATATAGACAGAAGAGTTGTGGGAGAAAATGCAATCCTGGAATGTAAAACTGCTAATCAGTTTCTTGCTAAAGAGTGGGAAGATGAAGAAATTCCAGCAAGTTATTTATTGCAAGTGCAGCATTATTTAGCCGTAACGGGAGCAGAAAAAGGTTATATTGCAGTTCTAATAGGTGGACAAAAGTTTCTGTGGAAAGAGGTCCAAAGAGATGAAGAACTTATCGAGATAATAATACAAGCTGAAAAAGAGTTTTGGAAAATGGTACAGAATAAAACTCCACCTGCTTTAGATGGATCTAGTGCAGCAGAGAAATATTTAGCGGAAAAATACGCTAAAGCAGAAGAAGGAAAGGTTGAACAGTTGGGATTTGAATATAAGGATAAAATAAAAACTTACCTTGAACTTAAGGAACAGATAAAAACTTTAGAAAGACAAGCTAAAGAAATTGAAAATCAAATAAAACATGAACTTAAAGATGCTGAATATGGATTTACTCCAGGATACAGTATCAGTTGGAAAAACATCACTAGTAATAGAGTTGATACGGAAGCACTTAAGAAAAAATATGCAGAAGTTTATAAAGAAGTTTGTAAATCTACAACAAGTAGAAGATTTAATATTAAGGAGGATAAATAATTATGGCAACAACAACAAGTTTAAAAAATCAATTATCTAAAAAGGAAGGTGGAGTTCCAGCAGCAACTCAAAATAGTATCAAAGGCCTTATGGATAGTCCAGCAGTTAAAAAGAGATTTGAAGAAGTTTTAAATAAAAGAGCTCCACAATATATGTCAAGCATTGTTAATCTAGTTAATTCAGATACAAACCTTAAAAAATGTGAGCCTATGAGTGTTATAGCATCTTGTATGGTAGCAGCAACAATGGACCTTCCTGTAGATAAAAATTTAGGTTACGCTTGGGTAGTTCCATATAAAGATAAAGCACAGTTCCAATTAGGGTATAAAGGATATATCCAATTAGCACTCAGGACAGGGCAATATAAGGCTATAAACGTAGTTGAAGTAAGAGAAGGAGAATTAATAAACTGGAACCCGCTTACAGAAGAAGTTGAAATTGATTTTACTCAAAGGAAGTCAGATAAGGTTATAGGATATGCAGGATATTTCAAACTTCTTAATGGATTTGAAAAGACAGTTTACTGGAGCAGAGAAGATGTAGAAGCTCATGCTAAGAAGTTTTCAAAGACTTATAATTTTGCAAATAGTACTTGGAAAACTGATTTTGATGCAATGGCTAAAAAGACAGTTCTAAGGAACTTATTAAGCAAGTGGGGTATTCTCTCAATTGAAATGCAAAATGCCTATGTAGCTGATAATAACGTAGTGAAAAACATTGAAGAAGGAACTGTACAAGTTGAAAATTCTATAGATTTTGAAACTGGAGAAGTAATTGAAGATGTTGAATATTCAGATCAAGTACAAGAAAGTTTTGAAGGGACACCTTTTGAAAATGTAGAGTAGGAGGAAGCATGCAAGAAGGAGGATGGATAAAACTATATAGGTCAATTAGAAAGCATTGGCTTTGGGAAGATGCCGAAAAGCTTAAGTGGTGGCTTGACATCCTCCTACAAGCTAATCATCAGGAAAGAAAAATATTATTAGGAAATGACCTTGTAAAAATAGAAAGAGGAAGTTTTCATACATCAGTTATGAAGTTATCTGAAAGATGGCAAGTTGATAGAAAAACAGTAAAAAAGTTTTTAGATTTACTAGAAAAAGATAAAATGATTAGTCTAAAAACTTCAAAAAAAGGGACAACGATAAAAGTTAGTAATTATGAGGGTTATCAAGCAATTTCAGAGGGTGAAAATCCCAACAAAATGGACAACAATATGGGCAACAGTATGGACAATGGTATGGACAAGAGTATGGACAACAGTGTCCCAATAAAGTCCCAACAGAGTGGACACAAACAAGAATTAAAGAATTATAAGAATGATAAAGAAGGGAAAGAAAGGGAAGAAAGGAAAGAAGAAAGCCGTACTGTTCTTCCTCCCGTTTCCTTTCCAACTGATATACATAAGAAGATTTATGAAAATTTAGGGGATATAACTTATAGAACTTGGTTTATAGATACGGACATAGAAGAACTAGAAAATGAAATTGTTATTAGAGCAGCTACATTCAAGAAGCAGATAATAGATATTAAATATAGGCAGCCTTTAGAAATATGGTTAAAAAAGAAAATAAGAATAGAAGAAAGGAAAGGGGATTATGGAGAATAAAAAATGGTTGAATGAAACGTTAGCAGAAAGGATGGAAAGGTCTTTTAGGTTAAAGATTGGACAAACTGTTAGGATAATGGAGTCCTTAGACGGAAGGCATAAAAGAGATGTAACAGGAAAGATAGTTGATATACAAAAGCATTTTATAGTTGTATATTTGGGAAATTACAATGAATGTTTTACAAAGGCCGATTTTATAACACAAAAAGAAGATACTAATAGAAAGTATCTAATTAAAGCAAGTAAGAAAGATTGGATACAGATCACGAGGGAGATGTTCTAATGAGTTTGGTAGAAGGACAAATATCAATATTTGATTATTTAGAACAGAAAGAAAATACTGGATGTGAAATAATACTTTACGAAAGTGGTGTAGTAGGAGTAATAGCTAATTTTGAGCCAAAGGAAATAATACCGCAAGGTGATATAACCAAAAAATTTAAACCTAAGTGGAATAAGCAGACTTATTTCATAAATAAAGATGGAGAGATAAAAGCAGTAGGGATAGGAGCTAGAAGATATGGGAAACCAATAAAAATAGAATTCTAAATCAGAAGTGAGAATAAGAGTAAATCCAGCAATAGCTATACACTCTTGTTCTCAAATGAAAATCAACTGAAAAGGAGTGAGAAGTTGATAGTAGTTGAAGGCAAAATAAAGGGAAAAGCAAGACCAAGGGTTTACAATGGCAGAGCAATAACTCCTAAAGACACAATTAACTATGAAAACTGGGTAAAACTATGTTATCAGCAACAGGGGGGAAAACACCTAGAAGGGCCTATAAGAGCAAGAGTGATAGCTTACTATAAAGTACCTAAGTCATACACAAAGAAACGTGTACAGGCGATAAGAGAGGGGTTAGAACAGCCTACAAAGAAACCTGATGCAGATAATATAGCAAAGATAATCTTAGATAGCTTAAACAAAATAGCTTTTGATGATGATAGCCAAGTGGTAGAGTTGACAGTTCTAAAAAGGTGGACAGAAGAAATTGAAAGAGTTGAATTTGAATTGGAGGTAATTGAGTAATGGAGACTGTATATGAAATAAATTTTAAGGAAAATAATGAGATTGAATTTATTAATGTTGAGGAGGGAAGCGAGAGATTATATGAGTAGATATCTAAATCACAGCAGATACATGGATTACACCAAAAATATGGCAGAGCATATTTACTTGACCGAGAAAATGAAACCAACCTACAAGCAAAAGAAATTTTTATATGCACTTAGAAAAAAGTGCGAGGAAAACGGAATAAGTACCGAGACAGACAGGGAATTAAAGACAAGAAATAATTACAAGTACGAAATAGATGATTTAATAAAAAGATTGCAGGAAAAAGGTTTGTGGGAGGTATAGTATGCAGAAACATTATTGGCAAATTCTGATTAATGGTGAACCGTGGCAAAATCAGAAAATTTGGAATTACAGAAGTGCAATAGCGGTTTATAAAAAAGTGAAAAGTGACCTCGAAAAGCACATTGATTATAAAGGAGAAATAATAGAATTAGCCAGATTTGAGGGCAGATATGCGATAGTGGAGGATGTATAACCATGAGTGATTTAATAAGCAGAAAAGCATTATTACAAAAACTAGAAGGTAAAAATTCTTATTCTGTTAATACAGCAACTACAGAACAAATAATGAAAACATACGCATATGCAGATTGTATTTGCATTATTGAACACGAGCCGACCGCCTATGATGTGGACAAGGTTGTGGAACAGTTAGAAGAATACGAAAGATACGTTTATGATGCGGTTAGTGATGAGGACAACTATGTAATAGATACGGAAAAAGCCATTGAAATTGTGAAAGGAGCGGTCAAGGATGAATAAGGTAGTGCTTATAGGTAGGCTTACAGCAGATCCTAATCTAAGTTATGCAGCAGGAACAGGAACAGCAGTATGCAGATTTACATTAGCAGTTACAAGACCTTTTAAAAAGGATGAAGCAGATTTTATAAATTGTGTAGCTTTCAATAAAACTGCAGAAACAATAGGACAATATCTAGTTAAAGGAAGGCAAATAGCTGTTTCGGGGAATATTAGAACTGGAAGTTATGAAGCACAGGACGGAACTAAGAGATATACAACAGATGTTGTAGTTGAAACTTTTGAGTTTATAGGGAATAATCAAGGTCAAGCTCAAAATGATAATGCTGATAATTATAATTTTGATGGAGAAATGACACCAGTGGATGATGGGGATATGCCTTTTTAGTAAGGAATTTGTTATTATTGCGAGGTAAATAGGAGGAATAAAAATGAGAATAAAATTAAATAACTCAACCTTAGATTGTCATAGGTGTGGAAGTTTAGATTTAGAAATAATAAATATAAATGACGAAAATAATTATGTAATATGGTGCAATAATTGTAATGAGGAAACTCATGAAGATTTAATAAAGGTTGATAAAATAAAGTTTTTAGATATATGGAGTTGATTCGCCATTCAAAAATATTGTGAAAAGGAGGTAGAAATATGAATGAAGGCGATATAGAGAAATATCTAAATAGAAATGTAGACAGATCTAAAAAAGAGGTAATTAAACATTTAATTAAGAAATTCAACTTGAAAAAAGAAAGAGCAGAAAAAATATATAATAGCTGGAGAAAAAGATATATTTCTAATTAAGAATTTACGAGAGGTGTAATAAATGATTATAGGTGTAGGAGTTTACTTAATATTGTTAATGTTAATACTTAATTTCTTTTTGGGAGTTAAGGCCAATGAAACAAAAGAAGAAAGATACATTTTGAAGCCTTTGGACTTAAGAAAATCAGGAATAAATGTAACTCTAACAGAACAATTAAGGAAGTGCGAAGAAGAAAGCGAAGAATTTCAAAAAGCAATACTAAAATGCGACTATGATAATGCTATTGAGGAATTCTGGGATAGTATTCAAGCAAAATTAAACTGTATGGATATGTCAGGAATAAGAATGAAAGATATATACGAAGGTTCAAGAAAACATAGGCTTAAGATGATTAGTCGTGGCAATGTGTTCAAGGAGTGATAAGAAATGAACAGGCAAGAGAGAAGAAGGGCTGAAAGGAAAACTAAAAAGGAACTAGAGGTATTGAAAAAGCTTCCAGAGAGTGAAGTGATAAAAATAAACAATATCATTGAGAAAGTAGCAACGCAAAGAAACAATGAAATGATAACAGCATTAGATACAAGCTTAACAGCTCTGTTAATTAGCAAAGGATATAAATTCAAAGAGGTTTATAAGCTTCAGGATGAATTATCAGAATTGCTAGATGAAGATGTTAACAAAACAAGAATATTAGTAAAGGAGAATGTGAATATGGAAAAGTTACAAAAAGAAGTTAAGGAATTTATGATAAAGGAAATTAAAGATAGACAAGCAAAAGGAGAAAAGCAAAGTGCAATAAAGAAAGAGGTAATTGAAGCAACTATATTTAAGTTTCCTAAGTTAAGCAAGGCTAAAGCTACAAATGCTTACGGAAAAATTATGGATGAAATGGAGCTAGAGGAAGCAGCAGAATACATCCTAGAAGAAAAGAAAGCAAAGGAAATCGTGGAAGAAGTTAGTAAGGAATTAGAAAAAGAAATAGAAAAGGGAAAAGAAGAGGATAAAATGAGCAGATTTAAGATTAATAAGCAAGAAATAATAAAGAAGTTAGAGTTTGAAGGAGAGAACGGAAAGTACAAAGCAGAAACAGGCGTAGGAGTAGAACTGCAAGCAAATGGAGTTAGTTTAGCATTTAGCACAGTAGAAGACCTTGATAAGTTCTATGAAGAGTACAGACAAGCATTTGAACTGATATAGAGGTGATGCATTTGGACAAGCAGTTATTCAAGAAAACAGAAGGAGCATTATACGGATATTTTAAAGATAAAGATAAATTAAAAGCTGTTAGAAAGGATATAAAAACTGCAGAAAATTTAATAGAATTGTTGAAAGATAAAATAAAGAATTGCAATGTATCAATAGATCCATATCAACCTGGAGCAGGAGAAGGGGAGAGAGTACAAAGCTCTCCTTCCACATCCAGCTATGTAGAGAAAGAGATAATAAAAGCAATAGATGATATGGAAAGAGAACTGGCTAAGAGAATAAGAAGCAAATATAAACTAGAAGCGGAAGAAAGGAACCTACTCTATAAAATAAGTAAACTAGAAAACAACATAGAAATGCTAAATGATGAATGTAAGAAATTTCTAAACCTAAAATACAAGGACAAGCTAGGAATGAGAGAGATAGCATTAGAAATGAATATGAGCAAAAATAAGGTTTATGATTTTAGAGAGAGGTTAGTAGAGGATATAGCACAGTTTAGATGGAGTTAATTATTAAAAGTAAAATTCGGGACAAAAAAGGGACAAATTAGGGACACATAAGAAAAAAATATAATTTATAATAATATTGTGGAAGCATTGGACAGGGTTTTCATTATGGATTGACCTCCTAAAAATTGGGTAGTACCTAGAATATAATCTAGGTACAATATGGAGATATAGCTTAAAGGCAAAGCGGTACAGATGTAGGTTCAAGTCCTACTATCTCCACTATCCACATAATTATCAAACTCCCCTTAAAGCACTTAGTAGAGATACTAGGTGCTTTACTTATTTTACTGCATTTAATATGAAAGTAACAGAAGCAGATGGACCAAAGGTATTAATGTTTTCTGCAATAGGCTTATTGCTAAGTATATTAGCTTTAGTAGGAGCGTGCTTAGATAAGAAAATATTAGCAGGTATATTTATTCTGGTAGGGGCAATAGCAAATATACCTTGTGTTTTTTATAGCATACCTGCAGATAGTCCAATGACTTTTATAATGTGTATAGTAACAGCAATACTATTATTAATATCGGGAATAATGAAATTATGTATTAAAGAATAATCGAGAGAGCTCTAGCAATAGAGTTCTTTTTTATTTGGAGTGATTATATGCTTAAGAAAATATGTAGATGCGGAAAGGCAATACCATATAACATAAAGGTATGCGATGAATGTAAACCAAAGATAGAAGCAGAAAGAAAACAGAACATAAAACATTACAAGAGAACTACATATGAAAGAGATAATAAGTATAACAAGTTCTATAAGAGCAGAGAGTGGGAAGTGTCAAGACAAGTAGCAATAGCAAGAGACCATGCATTATGCCAGGACTGCCTACAGGACAACAGAGTAACACCATACAATACAGTGCATCACATCATCCCCATAAAGACAGAGGAAGGTTGGAGAAGAAGATTAGATATAGATAACCTAGTATGCCTATGCGAGAGTTGTCACCAGATAAGGCATAAACACTTGAAGGGGTAGGGGGTATCGAAAAAGTTTTGGGTAAGTAATTGGAGAGAGATCGGAAGAGCACACGTCTGAA
>ENA-OWPA01000615-OWPA01000615.1-bioreactor-metagenome-genome-assembly--contig:-NODE-615-length-42637-cov-4.237899_pt1 | contig 42637 bp, 35 predicted proteins | sample MGYA00238139_ERZ651803 | MGnify/ENA primary metagenome ERZ651803 (study PRJEB26909, sample SAMN07631231) | bioreactor metagenome | isolation source: Switchgrass digestor | place: USA: Dartmouth... | reverse complement strand
AAGTAAAGGTCTCAAAACAGTTGTTTAGACTATAGCTCCAGAGGAAGGGGGGTGCTGTATGGAAAAGAAAGTGTGGCGTAAACCGGAAATATTCCAGTTGGATATCCAAAACACAGAAGCTTATGTTTTACACTCAGAAAACTGTGATAAAGAATGGATAGGAGAAGATAATGTAAAACACAGGACCTATTCTTGAACCAAGCCGGTTTGCATGAAAGATATCCCAGAGCAAAACATCTGGGATATTTAAATGCATGAAGATGCATACCTTTCCTCGACAGTTTCCGGCATGCTGTTATCTGAGTATATTTCATACAGCATACCTTTCTCCAGCTTGAAGATCCTATTGCATAGGGCGAGGGCCGAAGGCCTGTGGGTAATTATTATGCATGTGGGTTTATGCTTTAAATCCCGTATTGATTTTAGTATTTTGGCTTCTGTTTCAGTATCCAGGGAAGAGGTGGCTTCATCCAGAACCAGTATGGGTTTTTTCCTTAAAAAAGCTCTGGCGATAGCCAGTCTTTGGGCCTGGCCTTCCGACAGCCCTGATCCCTTTTCTCCTATAACTGTCTCATACTTATCCTTAAGCTGCTCTATGAAATCTGCGGAGCAGGAGGATACGGCAGCTTCATGGATATCCCAATCCGAAGCTGTCAAGTTCCCATGGAGCAGGTTGCTCTTGACGGTGCCGGAAAAGAGGGTGTTGCCCTGGGGGACATAGGAAATAAACCTGCGGCTGGACGGACTGACCTGGTATTTTCGGCCTTTGTATTTTATGAATATATGTCCTTTATCAGGAGTGACTAGCGCAAGCAACAGCCGAACTATAGTAGTTTTGCCTTCGCCGGAGGCTCCGATAAGCCCTACGATTTCCCCGGCTTTTACCGTAAAGGACAGATTTTTCAGCAAGGATTCATTCTTTTTGTATGAAAAGCACACATTTCTGAATTCTATGTCCAGGAGGGAATTGTCCGGGATAGGGCAGCAGGATTCCATATCAGTGTTGTCCTCCACCTCTTTAGGTATGCTTGTCAATTCCATAAGCCTTTCGGCAGACCCGACCGATGCCACCAGCTCCGGAACGGACGAAGCAAGGCCATAAAAAGGTGCTTGTATGCCGGATATCAGCTGAAGCAGAGCTGTTAATGTGCCAAAAGCGGCTACCCCACCGGAAAGGTTATTAGCCCCCCAGCAGAATATGATAAAGAAAGTCGACCATGATCCTAAGCGTATCACCGTGTTGGATAGGGTATTTATATATCCTTTCTTTACAGCCAGGCTGATTTTTTTGTCCTGGAGCCGGGACAAACCGGCATAATTCTCCCTTTCCAGACAAAAGGTTTTCAATATGAGAATGTTCTGCACGGACTCCTGCAGGAAGGAACGACATAGGGCATCGGCTTCCTGGGAATCCTTATAAACACCTTTCAGTTTGCTTCCATAGAGCTTGCTGAAAAATATGCAAACCGGGGAAATGATTATAGCAGCCAAGGCTACTGCAGGCTCCAAGTATAAAAGGGCTGTAAAGGAGGATGCCAGCAGTACGATTAATGTAAAAAGGTGTGGCATGGTATTTGTTACTGCGTTGGCGACTGCATCCGCATCATTGCAGAGGCGGGTCGACAGGATGCTGCTGTGATATCCGGACAGCTCCATCCACTGGCAGTTCAATATATGGTCGTAAATTCTTTTTTGAATACTGGCGCTCAGCTTTGACCGGCATCTTGCCGACAGGATGGAGTTAGTGGAGCTTAAGCATATCTCCGCAATGATCAGGATTGCGAGAAGTATCAGCAGTGTGGTTGTTTGAGGTTTGCTGCCTAAGATGGCGGTGTCAACCAGCTTCTTTGATGCAATTGCCCTGTAAACGCCCAATATCGACAGTAAGCCGCCTATCAGCATTAAAATAAAAGTATATTTGAGATATCCCCTGCTCTGTGTCAATATCCACCTAAAGGTGCCGATCGGTTTTTTCAAAATTATCTTCCTTTCCAAAAAAAGTGCAAGGATATCGCATAACAATGCAGTGCAGCGCTTTAGTCCAGCATCAAAAAAAATCGAAAGGTTATGGTAATAGAAGATGCTGCTTATACATAGATATGAATGTAATAAAAAATAATGATTATTTTTACCGGAGATTTGCATGATATACGCAAAGGATAAGAAACAGGAATATGTCTACAGCATTTATGGATTGAATATAGCCTCGGAGATTCCGATGCCTGAGCTGCCCGCTATAGACAAAAAGACAATGGAAGGCATAGATGCCTCCGTTGCCTTGGGCAAAGCAAACGGGAACATCGAGGATGGGGTGGTAATAAACGAATTCTTGAAAGTTTCCGGAAGGGAATTTTACCTTCATATAGAGGGAACCGCCCGTTACTATGTAGCCGATGGCAGCAGGATTATCGTGGAGCCTGAAACCTGGGACGACATGGATGAGCTTAAGACTTTTCTTCTTGGAAGCTGTCTGGGGATGCTGATGTATCAAAGAGATATTGTGGCAATGCATGGAAGCGGGGTAATGGTAGATGGGCAAGGCATCATAATTACCGGACATACGGGAGCGGGGAAATCCACATTGACGTCGGCGCTAAGAAAGGAAGGATGTAAATTCCTGGCTGACGACATATCTGCCTTGACAATGGATGATGACGGCAGCATCTTAATGCATCCCGCCTGCCCCCAGGCAAAGCTTTGCAGGGATGCGATGGTAAGGATGGGCTATAACCCGGATGAGTACAAAAAAACCGATAATTACAGGAATAAGTACATAGTTCCTTTAAAAAAGCATTTTTTGGGAAGTCCTGTGCCTTTGGACGGAATTTTTGAACTAAAAACCGGAGATGGTGACAGGACGGAGGTAAGGGAAGTAAAAGGGATCGAAAAGATCCGGCTTGTATTGAGGAATATATACCGTATAGAAATTATCCGTTATCTGGGACTGAAACCCTCCTATTTCCAAAAATGCCTGGTGTTAGCCGGCCGGGTACCTATGTACAGCATAACGAGACCCAAATCCTGTTTTACGGTTGACGAGCAGGCAAGGCTGATTAGAAGCACTTTGGCAGGCTTGAAAGGAAGCCGGAGTAAAAATGTATAGAACGATGAAGGTGTAAATTTGGAAAGACAGAGTTATAAAATAGCTTTGTGGGAAATGAAAACGGAATTTCCATAAAAATAGAATGAATAAAGCGGTACATGGAGGCATATGAAAAGCAAAAAATTGCGTTGTAAAATAGAAAAACAAAGGAGTGATACTCATGAAATATACGAAAACCATCTGTATCGACTCGTTGGTCAGGCGGGCGGAATATATAGATGCTGCCGACTTGAACGGAGAGAAAGTGATGATGAACCTCGACAAAGGCCGATATTTTGCACTCAATGAAGTGGGAAGCAGGATATGGGATATGATGGATAGGCCTTTGACGGTCAGGGATATAGTTGATGCAATGACAAGGGAATATGAAATTGATGAGCAATCATGCGCAAAGGAAGTTTTGGCATTTCTGGGCAAGATGTATGATGAGGAACTCATTAGCGTTGGTTAGGAAAATCATAGCCTTTACCTGCACAAAGCGGAGCGACAGGCTGATGCTGATGGAAGCATTTGTCCTTACAGGCATATACAGGACTATGATCTTCCTGCTTCCTTTTAGTAAATATAAAAAGCATATTGGTATACATAATATGGAAACTTCCTTCCAAATCGGTACAAAGGAGTATGCGGTTGTGAAAAAAGTTTCCTGGGCTGTAGAAACTGTGAGCAGATATACGCCCTGGAAGAGCAAGTGCTTTGTTCAGGCCCTTGCAGCGCAGAGAATGTTGAAGAGGCGGGATATTGACAGCACTATGTATCTGGGTGTAAGCAGGAATGGCGAAGACGGCATGAAAGCTCATGCGTGGCTTAGATGCGGGAATGTATATGTGACCGGAGGAAATGGCAGCAGGGAGTTTACAGAGGTGGCCAGGTTTGCCAGCAGGCGCTTTTGACGTGCTTTTCCGGTGCCTAATGCTCCTTTTCATTGAGCTTCTGCTCTTTTTGCAGGTTCATATAGTACTTTTTAGGAGAAGAGCCAAACATCTTTTTAAATGCTCTCACAAAGCTTGAGTAATCTCCAAACCCGCATTCAATGCTGGTTTCCATTGCAGGTACTCCCTTTTTTATGAGTTCATTGGCTGCAATCAGCCTCTTTTGCAATATATAATTGTACAATGAATAACCGGTCTGGTTTTTAAATTTGTGCATGAGATAGTATTTGCTCATGAAGAACCTGGATGCTATATGCTCTATGGACAAGTCTTTTCCTAAGTTCTCATTGATATAGTCCAGTATGCTGCTTATGCTTTCGTCAAACTCGATATCGCTGGATTCGATATTTTTGCGGGTGCTTATGAGTTTTCTGTTTATTTGGACGATAAACTGCATGAACAATGAATTCTTTAGGATGTGGCTCCCAAACTCGTTGCTCTTGCATGCTTCTTCCATATGGGAGAGTATGGTTCTTATATCTTTAAGTTCTGAAGGATCAAATCTTATCAGGTTGAATTTTTCATTGTATGCTCTATCGAAGCAGCTGGACAGGTCGCAGTCAGGGTTGCTGTGCCTTGTCAAAAAGTCTGTGTTAACCCATAAAACTATGCGTTCGTACACTTCTTCAGCATCGATAATAGGCTTATGAACTTCCCTGCTGCTTATGAGAAGGACATCCCAAGGCTTAAGCCTGTATGCCTTGCCTTCGATTAGATATGTAACCTTGCCGGATATGAATATGATTATCTTGTTAAAGTCATGGTAGTGAAATTCAAACTGGAGGTTTTTCTGGTCCTTAATATGAAAAAGCTCAAAATCCCTGTTTAGATATCCTCTCTTATTGTGCGTGTTTCCTGCTTCATTTTTCACAATATCACCTCCCTTGATCTACATCCATTATTCTATAGCAGTTTTTGCAATATATCAAGCAGTATTAACAATAAATATAGGAAATGTTATGAGTATAATATAAACGGACGCAAAAAAGGATACCGGTGAGGCAAATTGGATTTAAATTTATGCCTGTGTTTTGCAATTCATGCCAAGTGGTCTTTGATTATTTGGATCGGTATCGTTTTTTAGGTTAACTCATTAACACGAAATAAGTGATGTTATTTTCATTATTGCTTGCATCATGCGAACATGGGTGGTTGTGCCGGCATTTTCTATAGAAGAGCTCCAACGCTGTCTCTATTTAGCTGGCACGGCAAATTAAGTTTAAATGCTAAGGAAGCACATGAAAAAGAAAGATGGGAGAGGATATGATGGGTTTTGTAAGAAAGAATAAAGCTACGTTTTTCCTTTTGATAAATGCGTTTTTATGGGGGTCATCATATATTTGGTCCAAGATGCTGCTAGGTTATTTGCCCAGGTTTGCCATACTTTTTATATGCTCGCTGGGAGGTCTGGTTTCTACAGCATTGTTTTTCTTTCCTTCCATAAGAGAGATGAAAAAAAGCGCTATTTTGCCCAGCATGCTTGTGAGCGTTTTTTCAATTATCAGCAATACCCTGTCCATGTTTGCGCTTCAGTATACCAGCAGTTCAAATGCGGCCTTTATTGTCCAGATGTCTGTTGTCATCACTCCTTTGATAATGGCCCTTCTGGAAAGAAAGATACCCAAAATGGGAACAGTTGCCGGTGTTGCTGCCGCAATGACAGGGGTCTTTATGCTCACTTGCGATTTTAGAGCATTCTGTTTTAATACAGGGGATGTATTTGCTCTTGGAAATGCGCTTTTCTTCTCTCTTTTCCTGGTGGGACAAAAGGTTTTTTCAGGAAAGGTTAAGACCATACACTTTGCGTTTATATACCATATGACCAATACGACAGCCTTCTTTATACTGTCCTTTGCCTTTGAGAGGCATATTATCGATTTTGGAAGGATGGCATCACCTGTTTTCGGACTTTTGGCTTTAGCCGGCATATTTGTTTCGGTAGTAACCGCTTTGCTGCAAACTGCCGCAATAAAGCATGCAAGTCCGGAAAAGGCAGCACTTGTCTATACGGTAGAGCCTGTTACCACCCTCATATTAGGCCATCTTCTTCTGGGAGAAACAATTAACGGTATAAAGCCCGCTGTTGGATGCTTACTGATACTGATTTCCGTATTGTGCTCCGGCTTCGGTACGAAATCAGGGGAAATGGAACCAAAGTCCCGGGAAAATCCTACCGTGACCGTAAGCTGAACCATTGAGCAGGCAGGATATCTGTAAACAGCATAAGACAAAACAGAATTAGGATGAATATACTGTGAATCAGGATAAAATATACAGTCGAAGCCTTATGCTTAAGAATTGATATCAGCTGCTAAGCCTCAATGCTTTTGCCCGAAGGTCCGGAGAGGCTCCTGCGGCTTCCTCCCTGCGCACCACAGTCAAAATTTATCCCGGTTTTCCAACCTCTTTCTTGAGAGAGAGGTTTTTTATTTTGCAGAAATATTAATGTCTTGTCAATTAGTGTTGAGTATTTTTAAAATTCCACTTATAATGTAATAGTAATAATTTTCATGATATTATTTTTATGGATAAAAAGGTTGTTTTCACTAAATTAGCCGGAGCAGGCCTGTCTACCGGCACTGGTTTGTGGCTTTGGAAGGGCATCGTTATACCATCCGGCTTTTCCAGAAAAGATGGTCTATGAGTAAGGTGATAGTATGAGTATACAGGAAATGGAAAAGTATTTATGCCAGGTCAGATCTGTCCATTCTTGCAAGATACTGCAGGATGACAGTGGGGAGATCCAGGAAGTACATATCATATCTGATACCGGCAGAAGTCCCAAGCAAATTTCAAGGGATATACAATCCGTATTCATGACAAAATTCGGGGTAAACCTTGATCACAAAAAAATCAGCATTGCCCAGATAAAATCTGAGGACATGGAATATGGGGACTTCCGCTTGAAATTCAAAGCTCTTGAGTGCTTGATCGACGATAGGAGATCGGAAGTCAAGGTGATTTTGGAAAAAGATGATGAGCTGTATGAGGGCATTGTCTCCGGACCTAATACTGCCGGCAATGCATTGAGAATGCCAGCCAGGGCAACCCTTCATGCTGTGGAGAATTTTTTCGGTTTGGAGGATAGCTTTATTCTGGAGGATATAAAAATAATATCCCTTTCAGGCAGGGATACTGTCGTTGTTGCCGTAGCTTCCGTGCTGGGTGACAAAGAACAGATGCTCTCAGGCTCTGCCGTAGTTGAAGGTGACATGAAAGAGGCTGCCGTAAAAGCTGCTTTAAGCGCAGTAAACAGGATTATATGCAAGTTTTCGCGTTGATATCAAAGCCGGTCTGAAAATCAGTTAAATCAATTCCAGCGTAGCGGATATAGCGTGCTGTCATAGCGAGATGGCATAGAAACCTGAAAAGGAGGCTATATTCGATGAAAAGAATTATAATGTTGGTTGCAAGCTTGATTTCTCTTATTCTTGCTGCAGGAGCTAATTACTCCTGGCGTTAATTAACGACAGACCGGCTTGATATATATTAGGGGGTCTCATAGTGGATATTCCAAAAAAAGCAATAGTATACATAATAGCAATCCTATTAATTGCAGTTCCTGTAACATACTACCTCGCAACAACATGGAGCATTGACAGCTGGCAGGCGTTAGTCTTCTGGGCCGCCCTTACAGTTGTGTCGGAATCACTGGGGATAACCTTACCTAATGGCATGGGTATATCAGTTGGCTTTGCCATCACCATTGCTTCCCTTATAGTGGGTGGGCCGTTGATGTCAGCTGTTGTAACAGCTTCCGGTTTAACCTTCATGATAATACACAGGCAAGGCAATGAATATGCGCATATATTTAATACTCCCATTTATAAAACTCTGTTCAATGCCGCGTTGGGAATCCTGTCGGCAGGTATATCCGGCATGGTTTATACGGCTGTCGGAGGCGAAATTGCAAAGTTTTCCGTTATACCGGTCATAATTTCCCTGATAACATATATTTTTCTAAATAGCACTATTATAGTGGGATTGATGTCGCTGCTGAACCATCAGAGTTTTATCAATATGTGGACAGGCAGCATCAAAGGAACCCTGCCCAGTTCTCTGGCAGTGGGTACAATCGGCATTATAATCGCTCTTGCGTGCATAAGCTACGGGCATGTGGCTGTGCTGCTGTTTTTCGGACCGCTGCTGCTGGCCCGTTATTCGTTTAAGCAGTATGTCAACATGCGCGACATTTACATGGAGACCATTCACGCCCTTAATAAAACAATGGAGGCCAAGGATTCCTATACCAGTGGTCATGCCGCGAGAGTCGAGGAATATGCTGTTAAGCTCGCAAAAGCATTGAAAATTCCTCATCAAAAGGTCGAGAACATTAAAACGGCGGCGATTCTTCATGACATAGGAAAAATAGGCATAGATGACAGCATATTGAGGAAGCCGCTGCCCCTTACCCAGGCCGAGTATGAGGAAATACAGCGCCATCCGGTAATCGGAGCGGAAATCATAAAGGATGTAGCTTTCTTAAAGGATGTGGCCGACATCATAAGGCACCATCATGAGAGATATGACGGCAAGGGATATCCCGATGGGCTTAAGGGAAGCGAGATATCTTATGAAGCATCGATATTGGCCATTGCCGACGTTTTTGATGCCATGACATCAAAACGCCCATATAGGGAGCCATTGTCAAAGGAAGCTGCTCTCGAGGAGATACGGTTGAACGCCGGAACCCAATTTAATCCTGAGCTGGCATGTAAATTTATTGAAATAATGAAATAGATTTTGATCCCTCAAAGGCTTTTCCCAAATTCCCAGAATAAAGCATAAATTTTTATTGACTAAATATGTTATTATTAGTAAAATAATAAATGAATATTGAAAATGATATTTATTATCAATATCTATGGAGTCGGTCAGATTTATGTTGATGAGGAGGGGTAGAAATGCCTTTAACGATGTTGACACCAGGTAAGGAAGCGATTGTAAACATCTGCAGAGCTAAGGAATCAACCAAAAAATTCCTGGAGGGACTGGGGATTATTCCTGGAGCGCCCATATCGGTAATATCGGAAGTAAACGGAAATCTCATAGTATGTGTAAAAGGAGCCAGACTGGCCTTGAATAAAGGAATTGCCCAGCAGCTGCTGGTGCAGGTATAGGGAAGAAAGGAGCGATGTATTTTGGAGAGGTCTTTAAAGCTGCTGAAACCAGGTGAAAAAGGCATCATTGTAAAGATTAACGGTGAAGGAGCGGTGAAGAGGAGACTCATGGACATGGGTGTTACCCGTGGAGCGGAAGTTTTGGTAAGAAAGGTAGCACCTTTGGGAGATCCTATAGAGGTGAATATCCGCGGGTATGAGCTGACTTTCAGAAAATCGGAAGCAGAAAACATATTGGTGAAATAAACAGAGCTACTTAAATTCGTAAAGTAGCGTTTTTTTGGACAATCAGTTGATAATGATTATCAAAATCAAGAAAAGGGGATGTCAAATGCAATATAGGTTTGCTCTGGTGGGAAACCCCAATTGTGGTAAAACCACGATGTTTAATGAAATTACCGGAAGCACCCAGTATGTCGGAAACTGGCCTGGAGTAACCATTGAGAAAAAAGAGGGCAAAGCAAGAAAATTCAAGGAAGATATAAGAATCATAGATTTGCCGGGGATTTATTCCCTGTCTCCCTATTCAATGGAGGAAATCATAGCCAGGGACTATATCATCGATGAAAAACCGGATGTGATTATCAATATTTTGGATGCCACCAATATCGAAAGAAATCTGTACCTTACCACCCAGGTTATAGAGCTGGGAATACCAGTGGTGGTAGTGCTGAATATTATGGATGAAGTGGAGTCAAGAGGAGATAGCATAGATACAAAGGAGTTGGAAAAATTCCTTGGGACCCCTGTTTTGTGCACATCCGCCAACAAAGGCAAAGGGGTTAGCGATGTGGTGCAAAAAGCACTGGAACTAGCTCAGACAGCAGCTGTAAAGGCAGCTAATGAGCGTGTCTGCATATTTGATGAAAAAATTGAAAAATGTATTACTGAAGTAGAAGGAAAGATTTCTTCCTATCTTAAGGAGAAGCATTATTCCAGGTGGGCGGCTATAAAGCTTCTGGAAGGGGATGAAAAAGCAAAGGAGAAGCTCAACATTCCTTCAGAGTTATTGACTGAAATAGACGAGTATAAAGATAGGCTTGAAAAAGAATACGACAATGACATGGAAACGATGGTCGCCGACAACAGGTACAGATTCATATCCCACATTGTCGGGAAAACGGTTAAAAAGAAATCCGGCAGGGGAGAGCTTACCCTTTCCGATAAGATCGACCGGGTGGTAACCAACAAGTTTCTGGCCATACCTCTGTTTCTTGCGGTCATGTTTGCCGTATTCCAGGTGACTTTCGGAGCCATCGGATCTTTTACCATCGACTGGGTGGATGCTCTCATCAATGATTCCCTGGCAGGATTGGTATCCGGCTGGCTGGAAGCTGCCGGTGCATCGGAATGGCTGCATGAATTGATTGTTGGCGGAATCATCGGTGGAATGGGAAGCATGCTGGTGTTTGTCCCTCAGATCATGATACTGTTCTTTTTCATATCGCTATTGGAAGACAGTGGTTATATGGCCAGAGCAGCCTTCGTCATGGACCGCCTTCTGAGAAAGTTTGGCCTTAGCGGAAAATCCTTTATACCTATGTTTATGGGTTTTGGATGTACTACACCAGCCGTCATGGCTACCAGAACGCTGGAGAATGAAAAGGATAGAAAGCTTACCATCATGCTCACCCCCTTCATGTCCTGCGGTGCCAGGCTTCCGGTTTATGTGCTGTTTGCTGCTGCCTTCTTTGCTAAAAACCAGAGTATTGTAATATTTTCCATCTATGTGCTGGGTATTGTAGTGGCAGTGTTGTCGGGAATCATACTCAAAAATACAATTTTAAAAGGCGATGCGGAGCCATTCGTTATGGAGCTTCCTCCTTACAGGATTCCTACCCTCAAGGGTATCTCAATACATATGTGGGATAGGGGAAAGGCATTTATAAAGAAAGCAGGAACGGTGATATTCGCAGCATCGGTGGTCATCTGGTTTTTGCAGTCCTTCAGCTTCAACCTCCAAATGGTGGAAGACCCCGCAGACAGCATATTCGGATATATAGGAAAAGCCATTGCACCGTTGTTTGCTCCTTTGGGTTTTGGTGACTGGAAGTCTTCCGTTGCCCTCCTCACAGGACTGGTGGCTAAGGAAGTAGTGGTTGCCACCATGGGCATACTGCATGGGATAGGAGAAGTAGCCGAAGATTCGGTGGAATTGGCTGCAGCTTTGCAGGCTAGCTTCACTCCTTTAAAAGCATACGCCTTCATGGCTTTCACATTGCTTTATGTACCATGCGTAGCTGCATTTGCCGCTATTAAGAGGGAAATGAACTCATGGAAATGGACGTTGATGGCTGTCGGATATCAGACGGGAGTAGCGTGGATTGTTGCTTTCATAATCTACCAGGGAGGAAGATTGTTGGGATTGAACTAACAGGAAGAAAAACAACAGTATTGAAATAGAAAAACATGACTGGTTTCAGATGGCGACTGTAGGAAGAGGTGGCTATCGAAGCAAATGATTGGAAACAGGAATGAAGTGAATTTTAAAAGGAGGTGCCGGAATGATAGACTGGATTATAGGTGGCATCATAGTAGCTTTGACTGTTTATATAATAGTGCGGACGGTTATACGCATGCGAAAGGGTGAAAACTGCTGCAGCGGATGCAGTGGATGCAGCGTTGGCGAACAAAGCCGATGTGGCTGTAATACTAAGCCGTGAATAAAGGGGACACTCCCGGTTACTCGGGAATGCCCCCTTTATATAATATTCTTATCAAGCTGCCGTACATTTGGAGGTATGTATGGCGTTTTTGAAGGTAGGCAGAGGAAAAATCGCCTGCTTTTTGATTCCTTTAAAGCTGCCTCTCAAGGATTATTCCTTTGAAGCATCCTCTGACTCAGCCTTTTTTGCGTACAACTCCACGATTTTTACAATCACTTGAACAGCCTTTTCCATGGATTCTACAGGTATATATTCAAACCTTCCGTGAAAGTTGTGCCCACCGGTAAATAGGTTTGGTGTAGGCAATCCCATATAGGATAACCGGGCACCGTCGGTACCTCCCCGTATCGGCCTTATTAAAGGAGTGATGCCCAATTCCTCCATGGCTTTTTTTGCCGTTTCCACTATATGCATCACCGGCTCAATCTTTTCCTTCATGTTGTAGTATTGATCTTTCATTTCCAATGTTACGGTATTCTTGCCGTATTTATCATTGAGATATTCTGCTATTTTCTCCAGTTTGTTTTTTCTCTCTACGAACTTTTTTTTGTCATGATCCCTTATGATATATTGCAATGTGGTTTTTTCAACGGTTCCGTTGATCCGGGTCAGATGGAAGAAGCCTTCATAGCCTTCGGTATGCTCCGGAGTTTCATGGGGAGGTAGCATTGAGTTGAACTCCATTCCTATCAGGGTCGAATTGATCATTTTATTTTTGGCAGTTCCAGGATGTATATTGATTCCATTTATATTCACATTGGCTAAAGCGGCATTAAAGTTTTCATATTCCAGTTCTCCCAGTTCCCCTCCATCCACTGTGTAGGCGAAATCAGCGCCAAATCTTACTGTATCAAAAAGATTTGCGCCATTGCCGATTTCCTCATCGGGGGTAAAGCATACTTTTATTGTGCCGTGCTTTATATGGGGATTATTTACAAGATATTCCATTGCAGTGATGATTTCTGCTATCCCGGCCTTATCATCGGCTCCCAAAAGAGTGGTTCCATCCGTGGTAATGATGGTTTGCCCGACATAATCCAGAAGTTTTGGATATACGGAAGGGGACAGCACTATGTTTTTTTCCTTGTTCAGGATTATATCTTTTCCGTTGTAATTTTCTACCACTTTAGGCTGAACATTAGCTCCGCTCATATCCGGACTTGTGTCCATATGTGCTATGAAACCTATGACAGGAGCTCCGCTGCAGTTGGCGGGCAAGGATGCCATTACATAACCGTTTTCATCAATGTTTGCGTCTTCAAGTCCAACTTTCTTTAGTTCGTCTACCAGGTGAAGCCCAAAATCGTATTGCTTTCTAGTACTTGGGCAGGTACTTGAGCTCTCGCCGGACTGAGTGTCATACCTAACATAATCTAAAAATTTTTCGACAACTTTACTCATAAATACATCTCCTCATAGAATATGCAATAGCAAGCGAAGTCTAATCTATTTTTCTTTCTATATGTGCGCTTCGCCAATTTCGATGGCAGCTATTGCTGTTAATTGTTAATGCCCGTCGTCAGGCAACAATATTAGTGTATACCAATTTTCCTTATTTTTCAAGGCCTGTAGTGACAAACGGGCAAATAGCGTGATAAAATCAAATTATGGGAAATACATCTTTAGGGCAACAGCAATATAATATAATTATTAGTCGAATGTGGGTAAAGAATACCGATGTCATGGCAATTCACAAAAAATAGAGTTTGTGAATGATAACGTGTCATCGCGCATGGCTTGCCGACGGAGAGTTTAATCCAGGAGGTATCAAAAATGATCAGGTTGTGGGAAAAGGAAATTCCGGGTTTTATGAGTGAATTAAACGGTGAGATACCCTGTATGGTTCCCTATTTATTAAAGACCGCCAATAAAAACGGAGCAGTTATAGTTGTACCGGGAGGCGGATATGAACATAGGGCTCCCCATGAGGCGGAACCGGTAGCATTATGGCTTAACAGTATAGGATTGTCAGCTTTTGTTCTTCACTACAGGGTTGCGCCATACAGGCATCCCTATCCGATGCTGGACGCACAAAGAGCTATAAGGCTTGTGCGATATAATGCGGAAAAATGGAATGTGGATAGTGAAAAAATAGGCATATTGGGTTTTTCTGCCGGTGGACACCTGGCCTCAACGGTAGGAACCCATTTTGACGAAGGAGATGAAAATTCTGAAGATCCTGTGGACCGGGTGAGTTCAAGGCCGGATGCTATGATCCTTTGCTATCCTGTTATAAGCTTTGGTGACTACCGCCATGACGGTTCAATGATAAACCTTATAGGCCCGAATCCTCCGGAAGACCTTCGCATAAGCCTTTCCAATGAGATGCAGGTATCCGGCAACACACCTCCGACATTCCTGTGGCATACAGCGGATGATGCCGGTGTGCCGGTGGAAAACAGCCTGATGTTTGCTTCTGCCCTGAGCAGGCATAAAGTGGATTATGAGCTGCATGTATTTCCTAGCGGCGCCCATGGTCTTGGCCTGGCAGAAAGCCATCCTGTGGTATCCGCATGGACTGGGCTTTGCGAAAAGTGGTTGATAAGCATAGGTTTTTTGAAGCAACCTCAGGATGTAGATTATGTAGATTATTAATATAAAGATTTATAGATGCTATAATATGGTTAGTCCTTTATGGAATTGGCTTAAAGCAAAGGTTTGATTAAGTAAACAAGGGTAATGGATTGATTTTATTCTGCATAGCAGGATAATTGTCATTAAGAGCTAAAAGAGCCCAAAGGGTCTGGCGGGTATTAAAAGACTAAAGAGCCTGAAGCCCTTAAGCGCTAAATACCAAAAGAATGAATAAAAAATAAAAGAGTTAGAAGAAATAAAAAGTTAATAGAGCCTGAATACCCTAAAGAGTCTAGAAAATCCAAGGAAGATAAAGACTTAAAGACTCATAAATCATCCTATGCGCTGAAATGTTGCATGTAAAAAGGTGAAGTACATATGAAAAAGACCAACGCGGCAAGAATTCTTGATGGATTGAAGATCAAATATGAGCTACGGGAATATGAAGTGGATGAATCCGATTTGGGAGCAAAGAATGTGGCTGAAAAAGTTGGCATGCCCATAGATCAGGTCTTTAAGACGCTGGTCGCACGAGGTGATAAAACCGGTATATTGATGGCTTGCATTCCAGGCTCCGGAGAGTTGAATTTAAAAGCCTTGGCAGCTGCCAGCGGTAATAAAAAGGTTGATATGGTACATCTGAAAGAAGTGCAGCCTCTGACCGGATATATTAGAGGAGGAGTATCTCCTGTCGGGACAAAAAAGCCCTATCCGGTTTATATTGACGAAAGCTGCATGAATTTCGGACAAATATCGGTAAGTGCAGGTATGAGGGGACTCCAGATGATTATTGATCCCCAGGACCTGGTGAAGGCTGTGTCAGCTGTGATAGTACCAGGCTTGTCCACGGTTCCTGTATAAAAGGGGCGGTCATGCAAATGGCCGCCCTATACAATATTCATCTCAATACCTGCAGTAGATCGGTGTCTGTCCGGATGCCTACCATAAATCAATATTCACTCTGCTGTTTGACACATATCAATGACCGTCACAGGAAATTTTCGAGCTTTTCCGGTCCGGCGACTACTTCTCTGGTTACCCGCAGCACGCCGTAATGGTCTGTTGCTACAAACCAGCTAATAAGTGCAATTTCCCCTTCCTGAATTTCAATACCGGTAATGAAGTTCGGATGGACGCAGCATCCGGCATTAAAATAAGGAGCATCTCCATCCCGGGGAAACATCGGGCGGTGAGTATGCCCTGCGATTACCATTCTTTGATTGCTTTTTACCCAGTTTATTATATTTCTCTCAATAGTGCCTTTTCTGGTATGATTCCTTGCAGGGCTGGTGGGGTTCTTTATGCCTATCGTTTCCAGAGGCTTCCACACATACCTTACCAAAAACCTGGCCAGCCGCCACAGGCGGTCATTAATCAGATCACCCTGATGGCCATGAACCACCAATATATCCTTGTTGGTGGGGGTATGCTTCAAAACCAATCCTTCATGAACTTCAGGATTTTCAAACAGGTTTACATATTCTTTGTCCCGATAGCTGTAATACCGGTAAAATCTGCTTCGCCTGTACTTTGGACCGGATTTTGCCGCATCATGGTTTCCATATATCATATATAACCTGTTATCGAGGTGGAATTTATGCATGATCCGGAAAGTGTCTTCATGGCTTTGTATTATTTCTGCCATACTCCTGTTCTCCCAGAGCTCGTCCCCGTCCCCGACTTCTATATATGTGAAACCGCGATCGTAGTAATAGTTTAGTGCATGGTTAAACAGGTTCTTATTGCTTATAAAGTTGTCTGCCCAGCTTCCGTTGCCCCGGTGGCAGTCGCTGAAAAATATTATTTTTGAATTATTGTCAAAAGGTATCACTTTGGACTTTTTATAGACTGTGGTGAGACGTTTCGCTGTGGACATTCATAGCCACCTCCTTATAGCAGATGAATAGATTGAATTTGTGAGCTCCGGCATAAATTCTTCAATTTTTGCTACTACCAAAATATGTGGGGAAATGGTGTTTTGCCACAGAAGAATGGCTTTGCCGGCACAAGAATAAAATTAGAGGAATTTTTCTGATTTAACACTTTACTAATTTAGTTAACTAAATTATAATAGTCTTATCCATAATCCTTTGATGATGAAAAATCACGTATAAAAAACGCAGTTTATTGCTGTCAAGGGAAGAAGAAATGAACTTTTACGGGGGGCTTTTTTTATGAGGAAAAAACTAGTTATGTTTTTAACGATTGCAGTGATCGCAGGAATATTGATTTCCGGATGCACCTCAGCCAACAGTGGATCCGGTAAAGATGAATCATGGGAGTACATAAAAAATAAGGGAGAGTTCATAGTAGGCTTGGATGATGCTTTTCCGCCGATGGGTTTTAAAGATGAAAACGGAGAAATAGTGGGCTTTGATATTGACCTTGCCCGGGAAGCTGCGAAAATACTCGGCGTAGAAGTGAAGTTCCAGCCGGTTATATGGGAAAACATAGCATCAGAGCTCAGCAATAAAAATGTGGATGTTATCTGGAACGGGCTTTCGGTAAAGGAAGAAAGAAAAAAGAACATGCTGTTCACAGATCCTTACATGGAAGACCGTCAGATGATCGTAGTGGCCAAAGGCTCCAGCATTAAAGGAAAGGCAGACCTGGCAGGTAAAACCGTCGGACTTCAGGCCGGCAGCAGCAGTGAGGATGCTTTGAATGCCGACACAAAGACAAAGGAATCCCTGAAGGAGATTGTGCCTTACACGAGCAATGACCAGGCATTGATGGACCTTAAAAACGGCAGAGTGGATGCGGTCGTGGTGGATGAGGTTGTCGGCAGGTACTACATTTCCAAGTATATGGATGACTATACTATACTCGAGGATCATTTCGGAGTCGAAGATTTTGCGGTAGGCCTAAGAAAAGGAGATAAGGCTTTTGCCGCAGAACTGAACAAAGCGCTTAAGCAGTTGAAGGAAAACGGCAAAGCTGAAGAAATATCAATCAAATGGTTTGGAGAAAACGTAATAAAGTAATATAAGGGCTTTAATATTAGTTTAATTTGTTGTGTGCTGGCTAATTTGAGATAGCTCTCTAACTCACAACTCTGCTATCGAAATGGCTGGCACAATGAGTTAACTTATATTCTAATTTTATTTAGTATTTTATAAGAAAAATAATATTCGATATAGCATTTATTAAAATAATATTTTAAAATAATAAACAGGCTGATGGCGAGTGGTCACTAGCCTATATTTTTTTGAATGAGGGAGAACCGGATGCAATATTTAATAAATATTACGAGAGCTATTCTGGAAGGCAGCTTAGTAACGGTTAAGCTTTTTTTCATGACCCTTGTCTTCTCCATACCATTAGGGCTTCTGGTAGCCTTGATACGGGTTTCGAATCAAAAACTGGTGAAGTATATAACGGATGTATATATATGGCTGGCTAGAGGGACTCCCCTTTTGCTGCAGATATTCTTTGTCTATTATGGCCTGCCTAGCTTCGGGATAGTCCTGGACAGGTTCCCTGCTGCAATTTTCGCCTTTATCCTTAACTATACGGCATACTTTGCCGAGATTTTCAGGGCGGGGATACAGTCCATAGACAAAGGACAGTATGAAGGAGCCGATGTTTTGGGCATGACCTATTGGCAGACCATGTTGCGCATCATCCTGCCTCAGATGACGAAACGCGTCCTTCCTCCGGTGAGCAATGAGGTAATAACCCTTGTCAAAGACACTGCCCTTGTTAATGCCATAGGGCTTGTGGATCTTCTCAGGGCTGCCAATATTGCGGTGGTGCGGGACTTCAACATACTTCCCTTTGGTATTGCAGCAGTATTCTACCTGCTGATGACCCTGGTGCTCACCAGAATTTTTGGCAAGCTGGAACAAAAATTCGCTCTGCATGAATAGGAGATCTATGGTATGAATATGATTAGAGCCTTGAACATATATAAGAGATTCAAAAACCTGGAAGTACTGAAAGGTATATCCCTTGAAGTTGAAAAAGGTGAGGTTGTGGCTATTATAGGTCCTTCCGGATCAGGCAAGAGCACCTTTCTCCGGTGCATTGACCGTCTGGAGATAATAGATGGGGGAAGCATAGAGATAGAAGGAGAGGCCATGGTAACTATGGATAGCTCCGGAAAAAGCCGTTATGCAAAGGAAAGCGACATCAGGAGAATACGCAAAAAGATGGGCATGGTATTCCAGAGCTTCAACCTGTTTCCGCACCGCACCGTGCTGGGCAATATCATAGAAGCCCCGATCATAGTAAATGGTGAAAAAAAGGAGGAAGCCATACGGAAGGCTGAAATGCTTCTTCGCAAGGTGGGGCTTATAGATAAGAAAGACTGTTACCCTTCCCAGCTTTCCGGAGGACAAAAGCAGCGTGTTGCAATAGCCCGAGCTCTGGCTATGAATCCCGATATCATGCTTTTCGACGAACCTACATCAGCCTTAGACCCTGAGCTTACCGGTGAGGTGCTGAAGGTGATGAGGGATTTGGCCCAGGAGCATATGACCATGCTGGTGGTGACTCATGAGATGGGTTTTGCCAGAGAAGTGGCCGATAGGGTTGTGTTTATGGATAACGGAGAAATCATCGAGGAAGGCAAACCGGAAGAAATTTTTCAAAATCCGAGGCATGAGAGGACCAAAGCCTTTTTAAGCCAGGTGCTGCAGTTGTAAATAAGCAGAGGATGGCAGTGGTAAAAGGATTATAATAGGTAGGCAGCCTGTCATTCAGTTTGCCATCCGGGTGAATGCCCCGAAAAAGCCATTTTGACGGTTCAAAACCGCCAAAGCAATGTGGAAGTACACCGGGAGCAGGTTATTTCCCGGCTCTGCACTCATGCTGCATGCATTTTCAGGGGAAGATATTGCCGGGATTCAGGCTATGTGGTAGAATTTTCTTGTATTTGTTGGAATGCCTGTGTGAGGGTTAAGCAAGGTGTTCTTGTATCTATTTGAATGGCAAGGCTATAAAGGAAGAAGGAGTGCATTTAAATGTTCGAAGCTTTAAAAGGTCTTAATTTTACAGACCCGGGATTTTTGATTCCCCTGGTGGTAGTGGCGGTTGTTTTGCTGATTGTTGTAAGTGTGGCTAAAAAACTGATAAAGCTGGCTATTTTTATATGCATTGCAATATTGGCCATAACTGTATATTTGAACATGCCATCCTTTAAGATTGAAGACTCAAAGGCAGTTTTAAAGATCCAGGGCAATGAGTATACTCTGGATGCCAAAGATATAAAAATAGAGAGTGAGAAGCAGGGCGATTCTGACAAGGTATTTCTTGTTTCCGGTTCCACCAGGATTGAACTGCCTTTTAGCAAGGAGTTTGCCGAAAAATTCATAATGGATAAATTGAAAGAGCGTCGTTAGAGGCTCTTTATTTTGATTTATTGCGGCTTTGTCAATCCACATCAATATTGTTGACGATATCCCATACTTTGTTGTATTATTAACAATAATAATCCGGATAAAATTTCTATCAATTCTTAAAATTTGGTTATAAAGGAGCAGGACATATGGAAAAAATCAAAATGCGAGTTCCGCTGGTGGAGATGGACGGGGATGAAATGACCCGGATCATCTGGAAGATGATAAAGGATATTTTGCTTATACCTTATATAGAGCTTAATACGGAGTATTATGATCTCGGGCTTGTAAAAAGGAATGAGACCGATGATCAGATAACCGTAGATGCAGCTTTGGCGACAAAGAAATATGGTGTGGCTGTGAAATGTGCCACCATTACCCCAAATGCGCAAAGGGTGGAGGAATATGGCTTAAAGCAGATGTGGAAAAGCCCCAATGCAACCATCAGAGCCATGCTCGACGGCACGGTTTTCAGGGCTCCCATAATCGTAAACAGCATAAAACCCTTTGTAAAGACGTGGAAGAAACCCATCACCATAGCAAGGCATGCTTACGGGGATGTTTATAAAAATGTTGAGTACCGTGTGGAAGGTGCCGGAAAAGCGGAGTTGGTTTTCACATCGGAAAGCGGAGAAACAGCAAGGCAGACTATTTTCGATTTTAAAGGGCCTGGAGTAATTCAGGGTATACATAATACCGACAAGTCAATAGAGAGTTTTGCCAGAGCTTGTTTCAATTATGCCCTGGATGTAAAACAGGATCTTTGGTTTGCCACTAAGGATACGATATCCAAGACCTATGACCACAGGTTCAAAGATATTTTCCAGGAAATTTTCGATTCGGAATACAAGGATAAATTCAATGCAGCAGGGATAGAGTACTTCTATACGCTGATAGATGATGCCGTAGCCCGCATAATCAGATCTGAAGGCGGCATGATTTGGGCATGCAAGAATTATGACGGTGATGTAATGTCCGATATGGTAGCCACCGCTTTCGGAAGCCTTGCCATGATGACTTCTGTATTGGTTTCTCCTGAAGGCTATTATGAGTATGAGGCTGCTCATGGTACTGTTACACGGCACTATTACAAGTACTTAAAAGGCGAGCAAACATCCACCAACCCTATGGCCACATTGTTTGCCTGGACAGGGGCTTTGAGAAAGCGTGGAGAACTGGATGGCCTGAAGGACCTTGTAGAGTTTGCAGACAAGCTGGAGGCCGCTTCCATCAATACTATTGAAGCTGGAGTAATGACCGGGGACTTGGCCGGACTTTCCGAATTAGAGAACAAAAAGATAGTCAATACCGAAGACTTTTTAAAGGAAATTGCAAAGAATTTGGAGCAAACCCTTTGATAGGGAGCGCTGAAGATGGTACGGGGCTTTTCTGCAAGAGATGACGGCAGAAAAGCCCCATACTTTTTGGGAAGATAATGGCTATGTTATGCAATTATATGCAATTTCTTGGATGCTATCTGTGTATAGAAAAGGCTCGAATAAAAAATAATAATAATTTACCCCGATTATCAATAAAAATATATTGTATATTTATACATAATAAATTATAATATCACTTGTACTAAACATAAATAACGGAGATGAGGCAAAATGAAAAAAGTAACAGCGCTTTGCTTAATGTTGATTATGGCAGTATCCCTGCTGGCAGGTTGTGGCACGGAAAGCAACAAGATTGTAATGGCAACCAATGCTCAGTTCCCACCTTTTGAATATAAGGATGGTTCTGAGATTGTAGGCATTGATGTCGAAATAGCCAAGGAGATAGCCAAAGATCTCGGAAAAGAACTTAAGATTGATGATATGGAATTTGAAGCAATAATAACAGCAGTATCCAGCGGTAAAGCAGATATGGGTATTGCTGGTATGTCGGTTGATGAAGAACGTCTTAAGAATGTTGACTTTTCCGACACCTATTTTGATGCTAGCCAGGTGGTAATTGTAAAGAAAGGAAGCGACATAACGGTGGATAATCTGGACGGTCTCACGATAGGTGTACAGAGTGGGACAACCGGAGATGATTATGTGGTAGAAAACCTTACGTCATCCAAGGTAAGCAGATTTGCATCAGCAATTGACGCAGTAATGGCTCTGAAAAGCGACAAAATCGATGCCGTAATAATTGACAGCTTTACTGCTAATGCACTGCAGAAGGAAAATGCTGACGCTGTAACCATCCTGGATAAAGAGCTTACATCAGAAAAATATGCGATTGCAGTAAAGAAGGGCAATAAGAAGCTCCTCGAATCAATAAACAAGACACTGGCGAGGATAAAGGAAGACGGAAGCCTGGACAAGTTTATCAGTGAGCACATGTCGGAAGAGTAAATCCTGCATGATATGAACGGTGGCCGGACTGGTCAAAAATTAATGGTTAAAGAATAAAGGTTATTTGAATGTATCAGTAGCAATTAGTTTTTGCAACTTAATTGACTTTAGCGTATACAGTATCTAATACGGCAGATATTATTATCTGCCGTATTTAAAGTATGGGGGATAAGATGGGTTTTTTTGGAGAACTTCAAAGAAAGTTTATTGATGATTTCATAGTAAAAGACAGATATATGGAGTTGGTTACCGGCCTTAGAAACACGGTCATAATCACCATATTTTCTCTCATATTGGGAGTTGCGATAGGACTCATCCTGGCGCTGTTTAAGATTGTGGCAAGGCAAAACAGGAAGTTCAAGGTGCTGGATATCATAGCCGATGTGTATATCACTGTTATTAGAGGCACTCCGGTTGTCCTGCAGCTGATGATATGGTTTTATGTGGTGCTGTTTTTTGTTAGCGAGCCTATTCCTGTGGCTATTTTGGGTTTTGGTATAAACAGTGGTGCATATGTGGCCGAGATATTCCGGGCGGGTATACAATCTATTGATAAGGGACAAATGGAAGCAGGCCGCTCTCTGGGCCTTTCCTATTGGGCTACAATGCGCTACATCATACTGCCCCAGGCGTTTAAGAACGTGCTCCCTGCATTGGGAAATGAGTTCATAGCGCTGCTCAAGGAAACCTCCGTAGCAGGTTATATTTCGGTGCATGACCTCACCAGAGGAGCTTACAATATTCGAAATATGACATATGATTCATTTCTTCCGCTTATTGCTTCGGCAACGATATATCTGATAATGGTAATGATAATATCTTCATTGCTGTCTGTTCTTGAAAGGAGGTTGAGGCAGGGTGATAGAAGTTAAAAAACTCGTGAAGGATTTTGGAGGTCACAGGGTTTTGGATGGTATTGACCAGTCGGTAGAAAAAGGGGAGAAAATAGTTGTTATAGGTCCTTCCGGTTCAGGAAAAAGCACATTTTTAAGGTGCCTCAATCTGCTGGAAACTCCCACAAGCGGAGAAATCCTCTTTGAAGGTGAGAATATTACCGATCCAAAGGTTGATATAAATAGAGTTCGCAGAAAAATGGGAATGGTGTTTCAGCATTTCAACCTGTTTCCGCATATGAGCGTTATGGACAATATAATTTTTGCCCCTACTCATCTTAAGCTGATGAGCAAGGACGAAGCCCAGGCGAAAGCGGAAGCCTTGCTGAAACGTGTAGGTTTGCAGGATAAAGCCAAAGCTTATCCAAATCAGCTGTCGGGTGGACAGAAGCAGAGGATTGCCATAGTCAGAGCCCTTGCCATGTCACCGGATTTAATGCTTTTTGACGAGCCTACTTCAGCTCTCGACCCGGAAATGGTCGGGGAGGTTCTGGAGGTTATGAAGGAGCTGGCGCAAGAGGGCATGACTATGATCGTCGTCACCCATGAAATGGGGTTTGCCAAAGAAGTGGGAACCCGGGTATTGTTCATGGATGAGGGTAAAATCGTTGAAGATGCGCCGCCGGAGGAGCTGTTTGGAAATCCTAGAACCGAAAGGGCAAAAGAGTTTTTGAGCAAGGTTCTGTAATGCTGATGCTTGTAATATATGCATCTTTTATAATCGGATTAGAATGCTGAAAGAGAGTGAAGTGCTTAGACGGCCGGACTATTATTTTCCGGCCGTTGTATTTTTCTCTAAAGCATATTAAAATGACAATAATAAAAGATAATGACAGCATATGAATGCAAAATTAAAGTCTTATGCTTTCTAAGAAAAATAACTGACTTTCATGCTCTTTTGCAGGCTTGCTATTTAACGTGTTTTATCATATAAATATCATTATTATCAGCAAAGCTATCAAGAAATATCGTGGGTATATTTCCAGCTTTTTGCCGATAAGGTTCATTATATGTATTTTGGAGGAATATATGAAAATTTTGATTATAGGTGATGGGAAAGTCGGATATAGTCTTGCCGAGAACCTATCAAAGGAGGATAATGACGTTACAATTATTGATAAGAATGCCGAAGCCTTAAAAAAGGCGGAAGAGAATCTTGACGTCATGTGCATAAAAGGAAATGGTATAAGTGTAAACACTCTTCTGGAGGCAGGAGTGGATGATACTGACCTTCTTATTGCGGTGACAGCCAGCGATGAGCTCAACATGGTATGCTGCCTTACGGGCAAAAAGTTGGGAGCTGCCAGGACGATAGCCAGGATAAGGGATCATGAATATGCCAGCGAGCTTGCACTCCTCAAGGAGAGAATAGGTCTTGACATGGTTATAAATCCTGAGCAGGCTGCCGCTGACGAAATAGCCCGCATATTCAGGTATCCGTCGGCCATCAGTGTCGACAGCTTTTCCAGAAGAAAAGTCGATATGGTGGAAGTAAAGATTACAAGCGATACACCGGCTGTGGGTCTCAAGCTTAAGGATCTGCCCTCAAAAGTTGCCGGCTCGATACTCATATGCGCGGTGGTGAGAAATGATGAGGTTTTCATTCCCAATGGAGATTTCAGAATAGAAAACGATGATATCCTATGTATCATAGGAAAACCGTCTAATGTGTATGGCTTTTATAAATATCTGGGGAAATGCACCCAGAAGATAAAAAATGTCATGATGGTAGGTGGCGGACGTATAGCTTACTATCTGGCCAATTTATTGAAGGAAATGGATATCAGGGTGAAGGTAATTGAAAGCGACAGGGAAAGATGTGAGGAGCTGTCCGAACTGCTGCCGGATACCTTGATAATCCATGGCGACGGCACTGAAGAAGATCTGCTGAAATCGGAGAATATAGGTGAAATGGGTGGTTTTATAGCAATAACCGGAAGAGACGAGGATAATCTTATGTCTTCTCTTTTGGCAAAGCAGTACGGGGTTCAGACGGTTGTAACCAAGATAACAAGGATGAATTACTCCTCAATACTGAAAACTCTCCATCTGGATAATATTGTAAGCCCAAAACATATTACGGCAGATATCATCCTAAGATATGTAAGGTCTCTAAAGAACGCCAGAGGAAGCAAGATAGAATCCCTGCACAGAATAATAAACGGACAGGCGGAGATTGTGGAGTTTATTGCTAACGATTCCACAAGTTATTTAAACATCCCGTTAAAGGACATCAAATTTGCAAGGGACACATTGATTGCGGTCATAGTCAGAAAAAATGAGATTATCATACCCCATGGTAATGATGTCATCAAAAAGGACGACAGAGTTATTATAGTAACAAAAAATAAAGCGGTATTGGATTTGAACCAATTAGCTTCAACAGGAGGTTTACAGAATGAATTACAGAATAGTCTTAAGAACATTGGGCATACTCCTGTTGTGTGAGGCGGCAGCTATGCTGCCGTCACTGGTGACTGCCATTTACTATCGAGGTAACGATATTGGTGCTTTTGCCGTAACCATATTACTTTTACTGCTTTTTGGAGTATCCATGGTAAAAGTCAAGCCAAAAGTGAAAGAGATATATGCACGGGATGGTTTTGCAATTGTCGGCATAGGTTGGATACTGATATCGGTATTTGGCGCCATGCCCTTTTATTTCAGCGGCGCGATCCCAACAGTGATAGATAGTTTTTTTGAATCAGTTTCAGGATTTACGACCACGGGAGCGACTATCCTAAAGCAGGTTGAAGACCTGCCCAGGGGAATTTTATTTTGGAGAAGCTTTACCCACTGGATAGGCGGCATGGGTGTGCTGGTGCTGACCCTCGCCATTTTGCCATCGGTAGGAGCACGCACTTTGCATATTATGAAAGCTGAAAGCCCGGGCCCTGCTCCGGGCAAGCTTGTTCCCAGGGTGGGACAGACTGCTAAGATTCTGTATGCTATATATTCTTTGCTGACTATTGTGTTGGTCATACTGCTTTTACTGGCGGGCATGCCTTTGTATGATGCTTTGATACATGCCTTCGGTACGGCAGGTACCGGAGGCTTTTCCAGCAGAAATACGAGTATCGGGGCTTATAATAATGTATATATAGACGTAATAATTACAATATTCATGATGATATTCGGAGTGAATTTCTCGGTTTACTACTTTATATTTAAAGGTAGCCTGAAGGCGGCGTTGAAAAATGGAGAATTGCTGCTCTATTTAGGAATAGCTGCGGTTTCAACGGTCTTTATTGCAATAAATATACATGGCAGCATGTTTGACTCAGTAGGTCAGTCATTGAGACATGCAGCCTTTCAGGTATCCTCCATTCTTACCACTACAGGATACAGCACCACTGATTTTAACCAGTGGCCAGAACTTAGCAAAATGATACTTTTAGTTTTGATGTTTATAGGAGGTTGTGCCGGTTCCACTGCCGGTGGAATCAAAAATATAAGGCTCCTGATATTGGGTAAGACCATAAAAAGGGAAATGGTAAGGATTGTGCATCCTAAAGCAGTCTATACGATTAAGGTTGATGGGAAAGTGGTTGATGAAGAAACGGTATCCGGGGTAATGACCTTTTACTTTGCATTTATGGCTATATTCACAGTTTCCCTTATACTTGTTTCCATAGATGGAAAGGATATGGTGACTACCATTTCGAGCGTTGCCACATGTATAGGAAATGTCGGCCCTGGACTGGGTATGGTAGGTCCTTTGGGTAGCTTTGCGGATTATTCGGTTTTCAGCAAGATCGTTTTAAGCTTTTGCATGATTGTCGGAAGGCTTGAAATATTCCCGGTTTTGCTCTTATTGATGCCGCATTTTTGGAAGAAAGTCAGTATTTGACTAAGTTTGTGCCTATTTGGTGACATATGCAGAATGTGTGAAAAATTATTTACATGTAAGTATTGTTTCACTTATAAGAGTGTTATATAATAGAAATAGACAGTCGTTTGCTGCCTGCATGTCCAAGCTTATCCCGGCAGCTCAAATAAAAAGAAGAGGTTTCTTATCATTTTACGTGATAATGACGAATAAGAGTGATGAAAGTGATAACAAAGCGTATTTTTGAACAAGTCAGAGAGTTAATTGAAGCAGAAGCTCGAGATAAAAAGCCCGGAGAACCGATCGATACCGAGGCTAATTATGCGCGGCGTTTTGGAGTGAGCCGTCCTACGGTTCGAAAAGCTGTTGAGGATCTGATTCGCATAGGAATGATAAAGCGTGTTCCGGGAAAAGGTCTTGTTATGGCAAGATTGGACGAGGTTCCCTACCGGGGTAAGCTTTTGATAGCTCTGCCTCACGATGTGGGAGACGGATTCCTTTTTCGCGTTATGCTTGGTTGTGTTGAACAGGCCAACTTGCTGGGCTTTGATTATAAGATTCTGAGCCTCAAGGATTCCAAAGCTCGTCTGGAACAAGTAAAGAAGGAATATCTTGATGATTTTGTCGCGGCTATCACGTGCTGCTATGAGGTGGACTATGAATATGAGCTGTTGGAATATCTTCAGAATGCAGGATTGCCGGTAATGCTGATAGATAATCCTCCCAAAATGTCCGATGTTCCCTGTGTCACCTGTGATGACTATGACGGCGGATACAAAATGGGAGCGTATCTGGCTAAAAAAGGCCACCGCAACATCATAAACATATCCACATTAAGGCCCGTGCAAACTGTCGACCGGCGTGATCGGGGTTTTGTGCAGGCTTTGAGGGATGCCGGTATAGATTATGATACTTCTCTGATATTAAAAGGCCATAATTATACTTCAGAATTTATATCCCGGTTTACACCGGAGGATTTTAAATCCGGCAGATATACGGCAATATGCAGTCATACCAGTCTTGCTATTGTCGAAATAAGTCGCTGGCTTTATGAAAATGATCTGAGGATTTATGATGATGTATCAATCATCGGTTACGGAGATCATCCGTATCTACCCATGCAAAACATGCCATTTACGGCTATTGGAGTTCCGAGCATAGAGATGGGAAAGAGTGCGGTGGATGAAATAAGTTCAGCTCTGCTGGAGAAGCGGCCGATGAACAGCATACAGCATGAAGTGTGGCTCGAGAAAAGGCATACTGTTAAAAGTATAGTATAGATCCATAGCAAGAAACTCCAGAAAACATCGAATTCAATATCCAGAGATATCAAATATATGATTGATATCTCTGGCAAACTGGTACAAATTTATACAGTTAGAGACATTTACACATAAAGAAAATTTACATGTAAAAAAAGTTGACTTTTTCTTAATGTTCACATATAATATATTATATAAAACGACATCGTACACGATACAGCACAAGTTACTGCAGCTTAAGCAATGCTACTCTTTTTATACAAAGTACTTCAAAGAAATTCAAACTTGTTGGTATTATTTATTTTAATATATTAAATAATAGAAGTTGTTGTGATCATAGCAGCGTCCAATGTCAATAACTTGAAAAAAAGGAGCATGTTTTATGTTGATGGAGAAAACCCAACCGATCAAACGTCGTATGACTTTTCGCAAGCTGTTATCAAAGTATGGGCCTTTTTATTTATTTCTAATTCCGGCAATTGTATGGTATGCAATTTTCGCGTACTATCCTATGAGTGGTATATTGATTGCTTTTAAGAAGTTCCAGTATTCATTGGGGATTTTCGGAAGCCGTTGGGTAGGGCTCCGTTATTTCAAGGATTTTCTTAGTGATCCGCATTTCTATGAAATTATACGAAATACCGTAGTAATCAGCCTTTCAAAACTGATTATAAACTTTCCGGCACCGATTATACTGGCCCTTATGTTTAATGCCGTGCGCAAGCAGTTTTTCAAGAGAACCATACAGACAGTTTCTTACCTTCCGTATTTCGTTTCCTGGGTTGTTGTGGCAGCCTTAATACATAAGTTCTTCTCACCTACCAGTGGATTGCTCAACGATATAAGGATTGCCAATGGATTAGAGCCTATATACTACCTGGGGAAAAGGGAATTGTTCCTTCCATTCATAGTTCTTTCCGACATGTGGAAAGGTGTGGGTTATGGTTCAATTATATATTTAGCAGCATTAACATCAATTGATCCAACATTGTATGAAGCAGCAGATATAGATGGAGCAAATGGCCTCCGTAAGCTCTGGCATATCACGCTGCCTGGAATCAAGCCAACTGTGGGCATCATGTTCCTGCTCAGCCTGGGAGGGTTGTTTGGTGCCAACATGGAACAGATACTTCTTTTGCAAACCCCTGCTACCTTTGACGTATCTGAGGTAATTGACACATATGTTTTAAAACGTGGTCTGAACATGAACCAATTCGATTACGCTACGGCTGTCGGACTTTTTAGAAGTGTGATCAGCCTTGTATTAGTGGTTTGTACGAACTATTTGTCTAAGAAGCTTACAGAAATATCGTTGTGGTAGGGGGTGAGAATAATGACAACAAATGCAAAGCAGCTAGAAAGTAAACATTATAAACCTAAAAAAATCAAGAGATCCCTTTCATACAAGATCGGGCAGGGCATAAACTATACAGTGCTGACTTTATTAGGCATAATTACACTTTACCCATTTTATTACTGTTTGGTTCTATCCTTTAATAATGGATTAGATACGCTAAAAGGAGGAGTTTACTTTTTCCCGAGGATGTTCACTCTGGAAAATTATGTAAAAGCTTTTCAGCATCCGCTCATATATAATTCCTTTATAATTTCGGTTGAAAGAACAGCGCTTTCTGTCGTGCTTTCCTGCTTCTTTACGGCACTGATGGCTTATGCGCTGACAAAAAAGGATCTTCCGGGACGTTCAGCGATAATATTCTATTTTTACTTCACCACATTGTTTTCCGGAGGACTAATACCGACATATATAATGTACCGTCAGATAGGATTGCTCAATAACTTCTGGGTATATATACTGCCAGGCATCTACAGCTTTTTCAATGCGATCATACTGAGGACATTCTTCTATAGCATACCGGACAGCTTGCAGGAATCAGCGAGAATTGACGGATGTTCTGAACTGGGAATTTTCTTCAGAATCATGCTTCCGCTGTCACTGCCGGCAATGGCAACAGTTGCCCTGTTTGTCGGTGTTGGTAACTGGAATGACTGGTTCACAGGAGCTTATTTCGTTTCCCGTAGAAGGGAGCTGCATCCTGCGGCTACATTGCTGCATGATCTTCTCTCCCAGGCCCTATTTGAGAATTCGCTCAGCTCTACAGGAGAAAAAGGACAGATAAATGAGCAGCTTATGAGCAGCGTTATGCAGTCCACTACGCCGGAATCCCTTAAAATGGCTTTTCTTATAATACTGACCACACCTATAATGTGCATATATCCTTTCTTGCAGAAGTACTTTGTTAAAGGTGTTATGATTGGCTCCATTAAGGAGTAAAATCCTTATTTGAGATATCAAATAATAAAAAAGGAGGATCTTACATGATTAAGAAGATCATTGCAGTCATGGTTGCTCTCGCGTTGCTTTTTTCCGTAGCAGCCTGCGGTGGCAGCTCAAAGTCTTCAGATGATTCAACAACAAAGACTTAAACAGGCTCGACTTCCGGCGGAGATTCAACCACAGGAGAAACAACTGCTCCCAAGGACATAATCGAGTATACCTTCCTCAACTGCTGGAACGGCGGTGGCGGAGATTTTCCTGACGGATTTGAAAACTCTGAGCTTGTACAAAAGCTGACAGAAATAACCGGAGTTAAGCTGAAAGTTGAAGTAATCACCAGCTCCGAGAGAGAAAAGCTAGCAACAGTGTTTGCCAGCGGCGACCTGCCGGACATCACCAACGCTCCTCACTGGAACACCAACCCCGGCGGTGAAGGTGAGTTGATCAAGAATGCTGCTGTTGAAGGATTGCTTCTGCCTCTCAAGAATCTGATACAGAAATATCCCAACATCATGCGCTTGTATGAAATAGGGGCTATTTCTCAGATTTACAAGGAAAGGGATATCGAACATCCTGATTACAACGGCGAGATTTATGTAATACCCACTCAGACCGGACGTACTAAGGAAGACGTAACTAACTGGGCTTACAATCTCTTTGCTCGTTCCGACATCCTTGAAGCTCTGAACATAAAACCCGAAGAGGTTAACTCCACAGAGGCAATTTATGATCTTCTGGTTAAGATCAAGAACGGTAACTTTACAGACATCAACGGCAAACCGGTTATTCCTGGTGGAACATGGCACAATGGTTGGAGCTATGGCGAATTCCAGCGTGGTTTCCAGACCGGAAACGTTACAGGCTGGGTAATGCAGGATGGCAAGCTCATAAATGGAATATTCACCCAGAATGAAATAGACAAGGCATTGTTCATGCGCAAGCTGGTAGCAGAAGGTCTTTTTGACCCTGAATGCTTCACTCAGACAGATACTATGGCAAAAGAAAAGATGATCACCGGCCGTGTTGCAGTGTTTGGATGCCACTATCCTAACCAGTATGGTTTCTTCAAGGGAACATTGTATCAGACAAATCCTGAGATGAAGTATGTTCCGTTAGGACCTATTCTCAACCAGAAGGGCGAAGCACCGGCTCAGATAGAGCGTGTTGGTAGAACAGGTTCACCGGTTCTCTTCTTCTCCAAGAACATAAAAGATCCTGACAGAGCTTTGGCATTCGTAGATTACATCAACTCTGATGAAGGTCTCGAACTGGTTACTTTCGGTATAGAAGGTAAGCACTACACTAAAGAAAATGGTGTACCTAAGTTCACTGAAGAATGGAAGAAGATAAAGGATACCGACAGCAACAAGTTCAAGCTCGAAGGTTTCGGCCTCGGTGGTTCTTTCATAGGAGCTGACCCACGTAAAGGTTGGGGTTGGGAAGAAGACTACATGGAAGAAGGCTATGTAAAAGCTAGAGAAATCAACCCGCTCAAGTTCATCGATTACAAGACTGCTGATGACGTAGTAAATACTTGGCCGGGTAAAGCAGCTTATGATGAGAAGATGTCCACCACCAACTGGGGTGATGAGCTGAAGAAAGCTTATCTCGCTAAGAGCGATGAGGAAGCTATAGCTATCATAGAAGCTCAGAGGAAGCGTATGATCGATGCAGGATATCTGGAAATGGAAAAATTCCTGAACGAAGAATATGCAAAAGATCCTAAGATAATTTACTAATCTTGACGGAATTTGCTTAACATTCTAAAATATTAAGAGGTTCGCAGCTATTGCGAACCTCTTAATACATATCGCCATATTAAGTAGTGCATATCGTCGATATGAATCATTACAGCTTGATCGCTGGCTTCTTTCGAAGCTGATTAAGCTTTTAAGCGAAATATGCATATGTAGTAACATTTCTAAGTAAAATTGAGAATTGTGGGAGGAGACAACTTATATGTCCAAAGAGACGCTTGAGAGCTTTAAAGAGCTCGAAAGAAAGGCTAAAGCTGTGGTTTATAAGCCATTAGCGGATCTGGATGCAGAAATGTGGTGGAGTGAGGAGCCATTATCCTTTGCAGATAGGATGAAAGGCAAATACTCCAAGCTGAAAGTAGGAGATTGTTGGGGAAAGCTTTGGGACTGTGCATGGTTCCGATTCACAGGGGTTGTACCGGCTGAAGCGGCAGGCAGCAAAGTGGTTCTGCTTATCGATGTAGGCGGTGAAGGCTGTGTTTTTGATGAAGAAGGTACTCCCCTTAGAGGCTTGACCTGTGTAAATTCAGAATTCGATCTTTCCCTGGGGCTGCCTGGAAAAAGAGTTCTGCAGTTTCTGCCTTGCGCTGCCGGGGGAGAAAAGGTAGATATATGGGTTGAAGCCGGAATGAATGATCTTTTCGGAAAATATAAAAATGACGGCAAGCTGGTGGAGGCTTCCATTGCTACCTGTGATGATGCCGCACGTGCGCTGTACTATGACATCCATGTTTTGGTGGATTTGTATGGTTCATTGGATGACGGCTATCGCAAGGATGAATTGGCGGGAATTCTTGGCCGTGTCAATGCAATACTGGATGAATTCACACCGGAAAAGATGGAAGCGGCCAGGAAAGTGCTTGATTATGCATTGAAGCAGAAAAATTCCGATGCCATTACTTTTTCAGCGATAGGCCATGCCCATATTGACCTGGCCTGGTTATGGCCGATAAGGGAAACCATACGTAAAGGCGGACGCACATTTTCCACTGTCCTGGAACTGATGGAGCGTTATCCCGAATATAAGTTTGGCGCCAGCCAGGCTCAGCTTTATCAGTGGATGAAGGAAAGGTATCCCAAGCTTTATGAGAAAGTAAAGAAAAGGGTTGCCGATGGCCGCTGGGAGGTACAGGGTGCATTATGGGTAGAGTGTGATACGAATGTGTCCGGAGCCGAAGCGATGGTAAGGCAGATCCTGTATGGTAAGAAATTCTTCCGCGAGGAATTCGGAGTAGACGTAAAAACCTTCTGGCTGCCGGATGCTTTCGGATTTTCAGCTGCAATACCACAACTAATGAAGCTCAGCGGCACTGACTATTTCACGACAATTAAGATGACATGGAACTATGTGAACACCTTCCCCTACAATACCTTCATATGGAAAGGGCTGGATGGTTCGTCCGTGTTGGCTCATATTCCACCTGAGGGAACATATAACAGCTCCGCTAGGCCATCGGCCTTAAGGAAGGCAGAAAAGGAGTTTAAACAGAAGGACATCAGTTCCAATGCTCTTATGCTCTTTGGTATAGGTGACGGAGGAGGAGGTCCGGGTCCTGAACATCTGGAACGTATAGCCCGGGAACACGATCTTGACGGAGTACCTCGCGTGTGCTATGAACACGCTGTTGACTTCTTCAAGCGCCTCGACCCTATACGCCCGAATTTGCCGGTTTGGAGAGGAGAAATGTATCTTGAAAATCATCAGGGTACTTTCACATCCCAAGCTAAAAACAAGTATTACAACCGCAAACTGGAGCTGGCACTTCGTCAAGCAGAGGCAGCCTGCCGGATGGCAGAGCTTGTGACTGGACTTAAATATCCTGAGGATGAACTGGTGAGGATATGGAAAGAAGTGCTGCTGTATCAGTTCCATGATATACTGCCTGGTTCCTCAATAAAACGGGTATATGATGAGTCCTGCGAGCGCTACGCAGTAATGCTTGAAGAAGTAAATAAGATAAGCTCCGGTGCTCTTACTGCTTTGGCTGATTGCATCGATACCGGTGAGACTTCAGCGCCGGCTATAGCTTTCAACAACACTTCTTGGGAACGTACCGAGTGGATAAAGGCTGAAAATGGCTGGATGAAAGTAAACATGCCATCGACGGGATATTCAGTATTCTCTAGAGAGGCTGTTGAAAACGGCAGCTATTCGGTAAGCATCCAGGATGGCGTGGTTGAAAATGACAAGGTGAAGGTTGTTCTAAATGACAATGGTTTCATCGACAGTGTTCTGTTGAAATCCAACGGAATGGAGATGTTGAGGGAAGGATGCCAGGGTAATGTGATGACGGTACATCAGGACAGTGGAGATGCTTGGAACATAGATCCCAAATATCTGAAGCTGCCGATAGAGCATCCGAAGCTGGTTTCCCGCAGTACTTACATCGACGGACCTAAAGCCGTGGTAAGACAGACCTTTGAGTATGGCGCATCCCGTATAGAACAGGATATGGTTCTGGTTGACGGAAGCGCCCGGATAGATTTCGTAACTAGGGTTGATTGGCATGAGAACAAAAAAATGCTGAGAGTCAGGTTCCCTGCTTCCATTGATGTTCCTGAAGCAGCCTGTGAGATACAGTTCGGGCATGTAATGCGCCCAACTCACAGCAATACCAGCTGGGATCTGGCTAAGTTCGAGGTGCCCCACCACCGTTTTGCGGACGTTTCTACACCAACAGCCGGGCTTGCCTTGTTGAATGACTGCAAGTATGGTATTAGAGTTCATGATTGCGTGCTGGATTTGAATTTGATCCGCAGTACCGAATATCCTGGTGTGGAAGCCGATTTAGGAGCTCATGAGTTTACCTACGCGCTTTACCCACATGAAGGGGACCTTGTGGCAGGAGGAGTGGTTCGGGAAGGATATTTCCTGAATGTGCCGGTGGAAATAATGACGGTCAATCCTCATGGCGGATGCCTGCCGGTAAGGAACAGCCTTGTTGCTGTATCCGATGAAAATGTGGTGGTGGAATCGGTAAAACGGAGCGAAGACGGTAAAGCTACAGTAATCCGACTTTATGAAGCGTCCGGAGCATACCGTAAATCGACTGTGAAGTTAGGAATTCCTGCCGCAGAGGTGACCGAAGTCAACCTGATGGAGGAGAACCCGATACCTGTGGAGATAAATAAGGATTCTGTGGAATTGCAATTCCATCCTTTTGAGATAAAAACTTTGTATGTGAAAAAGCCATAAAGTAAATTTTATGGCGGAACGAAAAAGATCTGAAAAAGAATTGATATAAAAAAGTGAACAAGCTGAAACATAAGCTCTATGTCTAATAAATTAATCGACTTGAGCTTATGTTTTTTTTTCATATTATGGTATACTTTTATTATCAATATTTTATAAATAATTCATTTTTACTTGACCATTAGGGAGGACTCTTTCTACAAATGAAAAGACAAAATACTAATGCTTACGGAATGGATAGAGCAAAAAAGACGAAAAAAAATTATTTGAGTAAACTTAATGCGCTGGTAGTTTTTACTGTGGTGTTATGGATTCTGACAGCCGCTATTTTTTCCTTTATCAATTCCCGGGGATTTATTATAACTCTTTTGATGGAATTGCCGATAGCCGTTGGTTTTTTTGTGCTGCTTTCGTATCTGATGTCTTTACCGACAACAAAGTCAGCAACAGGAAAAAGAAAGTCCCAGATGTCGGCGCAAGCTGGAAAGCAAAAAGCATCGGGACAGGCAAAAATGACAAAAAACCTCGTAACAACAGGAAAAATGAGGAAGGAAGGAAAACATCAGCTGCATACAGTAGGTAAAGTGACTTCACAAGAAAGAACAGGCAATTTTGGTTACAGATCGACGAGAAGGGAATGCAGGCCAATAAAAAAGAATTATAACTGGGTTCTGGCGGACAGCGATAAAAGCAGTCTGAAAGCATCCAGCAGTTTTAAGGAGCATAAGGAAGAGGCGGCTCCAAAGAAGTTTACACCTTATAGATCGCCTTTTGTCAGCTCTGTCCCACCTGCCAAAAACGATGAAGCAAAGGTAGTTTATAAGGATTCATCCATCGGTGCAGCCAATCCTGAAAAAAAAGACGGTATATTAGAGAAGGCAGGCAGCGTTGATGTCGCAAAGGGAGCAGAACCGAACACAAATCTAGATGTAAAAGCAGCAGCTTCGGAAGCCGCGAGGGACGCTGAGTATGAAGTTGGTATGGAAAATAGCGTTAATATGGACGGCAAGATTAGCACAGGGAGCACTTGTGATTTTGACAACATAGAAAATGCAAGCAGCACATATGCTTCAGGCATCATGTATAAGGAAGGCGGCGCAGATGACATAGGCAGCACATATACCTCAGGCATTATGGATGAACCAAGCAACATAGAGAACATAAGCAATACATATGCCTCAGGTATGATAGATGACCCAGGCAGCATAGAGAACATAAGCAATACATATACCACAGGTGTAATAGATGGCCCAGGTAGTATGGAGAGCACAAGCAGCACGCATGCCACAGGTATAATAGATGACCCAGGTAGTATGGAGAGCATTAGCAGCACATATGTCCCTGAAATAATAGATGACCCAGGAAACATACAGGATACAGGCAGTACCTATGCCTCTGATATAGATAACATAGACTACATAGATAGCATAAACAGCATTGATGACTTGACTAATGCAAATGAAATGAACGTGGACACTAACATGCGCAACACTAGGGACGCTCCGATTCCTGCGGATTGGACAAATACGGATGATGCTGTTTATATGGAAAACATATTGAACACGGAATATTCAGGAGATACGGAAAACACAAATGATGTTGGCTTTCAGGCTTACTCCAATGCCGATGATGCCGATTATATAGAATACATGGAAGATCTGGCATATATGACCGATGAAGATACTACGGCATATGGAGGAGATATCGACAATATTGGTGATGTGGAAAATTTCGAAATTTCGGAAGGCTTGGGAAATCTGAAGGTTATAAGCGGTTCTGACAAAATTGATGCAGAATCGGATGATTATACCCTATATGGGATTGCTGCGGATGATGAAGCCGATGAAAAAGCATTCTATCCTGACATGGATAGGCCTCAGGAAAAATCTGACATATGGCATGTCCCGGAAATTTCTAGCGATTCCGAGGCTCAGTATTTGCATATGCCGCAAGTTTCAAAAGGTTCTGTGAGTCAGCATAGGTATGTCACGGAAGCTTCAAATTCCTCTGGGAGTCAGTATGGGTATGCTTTGGAAGCCTCAAAAGGTTATGAGACTCAGCAAGGGAATGCTACAGGAATCTCAAAAGATTCAGAGATTCGGTATGAAAATACTCCGGAAGTTTCAAAAGTTTCTGAGGTCCAACATAGGCATGCCATGGAAGCTTCAAAAGCACCTGGTGTTCATCATAGTTACACCACAGAACTCTCAAAAGGCTCTGGGACTCCATATGGGCATGGTGCGGAATCCTTAAAAGATTCTGTAACTCAAAAAGGCTATGATACCGAAGCATTAAAAGCTCCTGGAGTTCAGCACGGTTACTTCACGGAAGCTTCAAAAGCTCCTGGGACTCTATACGGGCATGCCACGGAAATTTCTAAAAATGCCGGACCTCAGCATGTTATGAAAGCCGCAGTAAAGCTTAATGATTATGCGCTCCCTCCTCTGGACCTGCTGGAAAGCAATAATATAAAGCCGGACGAAAGAGCAACCCATACCCAGGTGGAGCAGAATGCCAAGAAGCTTGTGGACACCCTGGCAAGCTTCGGAGTTGGTGCCAAAGTTGTGAACATCAGCAAAGGCCCGGCGGTTACAAGGTACGAACTGCAGCCCAATGTAGGGGTCAAGGTAAGCAAGATAGTAAACCTTGCGGATGATATAGCATTGAACCTGGCTGCGACCGGTGTCAGGATAGAGGCTCCCATACCGGGGAAAGCGGCAGTCGGGATTGAAGTGCCCAATAAGGAAGTGACACCGGTATTCTTAAGGGAGGTAGTGGAATCCGACGAGTTTATCAGGCACCCCTCCAGGCTATCCTTTGCAGTGGGAAAGGACATTGCGGGCAAAACCGTGGTGGCGGATATAGCAAAGATGCCCCACTTGTTGATTGCAGGTGCAACAGGTTCCGGTAAGAGTGTGTGTATAAATACATTGATTGCCAGCATACTTTATAAAGCCTCACCTGCGGAAGTGAAGCTGCTTATGGTTGACCCCAAGGTGGTAGAGCTGAGCATATACAACGGGATACCACATCTTTTGATACCTGTGGTGACTGACCCTAAAAAAGCGGCAGGAGCCTTGAATTGGGCGGTGGTGGAGATGACGAACCGTTACAAGATGTTTGCGGAGAATAATGTGAGGGACCTGAAGGGATACAATTCGTTGCTGGCGCAAAGAGGAGAAAGCACCTTGCCCCAGATAGTCATAATCATCGATGAGCTGGCCGACCTCATGATGGCAGCTCCCAACGATGTTGAGGACTGCATCTGCCGTTTGGCCCAGATGGCCAGAGCAGCGGGAATGCATCTTGTCATCGCTACCCAGAGGCCGTCTGTAGATGTAATAACCGGGGTGATCAAGGCAAATATTCCATCGAGGATATCCTTTGCCGTCTCATCCCAAATTGATTCCCGTACGATCCTGGATATGGCAGGTGCCGAAAAACTGCTGGGCAGGGGCGATATGCTGTTCTGCCCCATAAGCGCGCCTAAGCCTATCAGGGTGCAGGGAGCCTTCATATCCGACAGGGAGGTGGAGAGTATCGTTTCCTATATCAAATCCAGGTATGATATGACGGAAGGATATGATGATGAAATACTGGCAAGAATTGAAAGCCAGACTGAATCCCGTGCACAAAATGAATCAGATGACGAAGATGAGCTGCTTACCCAAGCAATTGATATAGTCATAGAGCAGGGCCATGCTTCCACATCCCTCATACAGAGAAAGCTGAAAGTAGGTTATGCCCGGGCCGCCAGAATTGTAGACCAGATGGAAGCCTTGGGCATAGTGGGGCCCCCGGAAGGGAGCAAACCAAGACAGCTTAAGATAACGAAGCAGGAGTGGCAGGAGATGAATTCCTAAGCTCCTGCCTTTCATTTTCTGTATGAAATTGCTCAGAAAGCGAGAGGAAATAGATGGTTTCATCGGCGTAAATAACCATGTGGACGGCAGACATGAACAAATGATATAATGTCGATGGGTTCATTATTTCAAAAGATGGGGCGATTTGCATTAAAAGAATTCTTGATAAATTTTTTAGCCAGTTTTGTTCAGGTCAATACAAGAAGAGCCAAATATTGCTGATTATTGACGGAATTCTCATAAACGCAGCCACTGTATTGACTAACGGTGTATTCCTTTCAGGATACATAGTTTATCTTAAGGGTTCGGATTTCCTTGTGGGCCTTTTGAACAATTCGGCTGCATGGGCATCTATTATCGCTATTCTTTCATCCTTCATTTATGAAAGGATGAATAAAAGGAAAAAGTTCCTCATATCCCTTAATATAATTTCACGAGCCTTGATTTGCTCTATAGTTTTTTTGCCCCTGATTTCCAATAACCGTACCTTCGTCTTAAGTGCCGTTTCCTTCATGGTTATCCTGGGGAACGTATTGTGGTGCTTTTATGGCATTGGTTCTACCGTCTGGATGATGAACCTTGTTTCAAAAAGAGCCCGAAATGAATATATCAATATACGCATGCTTTTCTTAAGGATTTCCTTTACCCTTGCATCGTTTCTGATGGGTATTGTACTGGACCTGTTTAATAAAAGCTATATGGGATTTTTAGTTGTATTCACCGTCAGCCTGGTATTTTCCATAACGGATGTCATTGTGTTATCCAAAGTTGAAGAGCCTGAAAACAGGGTGGCAGAGAAAGGCAGAATCTCCCTTTCCGGATCATCCGAGCCGCTTCGTAATGCAAAATACAGAGCATTCCTGGTGTTCATATTTTTCTATTACTTGAGTCTTACCATGTCGTCCGCCTATACTTCCTTATATCAGATAAAGTATGTGAAGCTGGACTATTCCTTTATTTCTGTCGTAAACGTTATAGCCAATATAATGATGGTTACCTGCACCCGGTTGTGGTCAAGGGTTGAGCGCAGCCGGGGATTGTGGTTTGTGCTGAGGGTTTCATCCATTTTTGCGGCCAGTGAATTTCTCATATACAGCTTCTTGACGGAAAGGACATACTATATACTGTTCTTTGCTCCCATACTTGCGGGGATAGGCAACAGTGGCTTTAATATTGCCATTCTTTCATACAGGTATGAGCTTATGCCTGAAAGCAACAGGACTGCCTATGAAGGCTGGTATGGCGCGACTTATGGGCTAAGCACGCTTTTGGCTCCGGTCATAGGCAGCTTTCTGATGGGCAAGCTCCCTGAAATCAACAACATCATATATCAATACGGCAAATTTCAATTGCTCTACCTGATATCTTTCACCTCCTGCATTCTGGTAATCTTTATGATGTTTTACAGGCCCAGAAAGACAGCGGATGTTGGCGGGGAAAGTGCCGGCATTTAGCATCCGTGGATTAATGTTGTTTATTATGCCAGTGTGGCAAAATTGCACAAAGTATAAAAAGGTTTATACTGACGGAGTGTTTTACGATGGCAGGGAATAACGCCTGATCCGGTAATATGGCGGGATATGGGTATGGTGTCCTTTTTTAGAGTATTTTAGGATAAATGTGGTATAATAATAGTAGGTAAAGCAGAATAACTGAGTTGTGGCCGGATGGGGTGGAATAAATGCCGTTTGTTACTACAATATCATATATTGCTCGGGAATTTGTAACCAGTTTTCTGGCCGGTTATTTATTTCTGCCCGTTTACGTGATTATATTTTTTATTATAAAAAAGCACTATGAGAAGTATAAAGGATTCCAGGCGGATATCGCTGAGCGCATCCGCAAACCGATAAAGGAGCTTCTCAAAGAAGCTGTTTTTTATGGATTGGTTTCAGGCTTTGCAGGCAGTATCGGTGCTGTCCATGCGGGGGTTGCGATGAGCTCCCAGGTTCCATTATACTTGTTTGTCATAATGGTAGGGTTGTCTATAATAAACGTCAGATTCATGTGTATTTCCTATGCTGCCGGTATTTTGATCCTGTCGAGATTTCTTTTGGGTATGCCGGATTTAGACTCGACCCAACTGTTGATTATTATCGGAATAGTTCATGCGGCGGAGAGCATGCTGATATTTTTCAACGGAGCCAAAGACAGTATACCGGTATATATCAGACATAAGGAAAACATCACAGGAGCATTTCTCATGCAAAAGTATTGGTCTCTGCCGATAGTATTCCTCAGTTTTATACCGGAGGCCGGCGGAGGTGGCCTGGAGAGGTTGGCGGTATTTGACTGGTGGCCGGCTTTCAAGCCGGAAATATTGGGAACAGGTGCTCTGGCTTTAGCTATGAACAGCATTATTGCCGTTTCAGGCTATTCCGGTATCGCAATAACCCGGCAGCCAGAACGCAAAGCGCGGGAAATGGCCTGCCAGACCTTCTTATACAGCCTTGCAATGCTGGCTATCGGGATTCTGTCCGCCCGTATTTATGCTTTTAAAGTGATAGGAGCGGTATTTGCAATAGCCGCCCATGAAGCCATGATGCTTTACAATTATTATAAGGAAAAGCATGGTGAGCCCTTATTTGTCTCCGTCAGGAGGGGGATCAGGGTTTTTGACGTCCTGGAGGGTAGTCATGCTGAAAAGATGGGGATCAAGCGAGGAGATATAATACTGAGCATCAATGGCAGGGATGTTCAGACCGAGGATGGTATGGACCATGTCCTGAGCAATTTTCCGACATTCCTATGGATAAATGTGCTGGGAGCCGACGGAACCACGAGGGTATGCGAGCTCAAATGCTATCCTTTCGGCGCAAGAGAGTTGGGAATACTGATTGTACCCAGGGAAAGGGAAGTTACTTACAACATAGATCACTTGGAGAATTTCGCAATACTAAGGAACCTGGTGGCTCGGTTTAAAAACGGGTGAGAAATATTTAAAAATATGACCGGTCAATTATATTTAGCATTGTAAAGGTATTTACCGGATACGTTTATGCATAGGTATCCCTTCTTCGGGGATGCCTATATTAATATCTAAACATAGTCCTATCATGATTAAGTTTCAATAATTCAGAGGATTAGCCAATACTGCTACTCCTTGGTTAAAATTAACCTATTTTAGAGCATCATTTCAGAAAACACTTATAAACTTATAAACCTTTCGGTGATTATTAAACAACTCTGTAAAGAGCTTATTAGTATTCATTTAACATGTCTAACACTTGCTGATAAAAGTAAAGAAAAATATAAAAGCATTTACAGCTACTATGAATAATCCATGTATAAATATATCAACGGCCTGGTATTCTCAGGCTTCCAGGTATTGCTGGAGCGAAATGATAAATGATGTTGACATGTTGATTCATAAGTGGTAAATTATAGATGGTATAGCAAATAAGTGAATATATTACAAAGATAACATGGAATATATTCTGCTAGTATTCACCTTAGACATAAAAG